>Ga0115005_10001827_pt1 | contig 17029 bp, 17 predicted proteins | sample ArcOceMetagenome_FD_87163 | JGI IMG/M metagenome (GOLD analysis project Ga0115005, IMG submission 87163) | Marine eukaryotic phytoplankton communities from Arctic Ocean - Arctic Ocean - Greenland ARC118M Metagenome | ecosystem: Environmental > Aquatic > Marine > Oceanic | place: Arctic Ocean... | reverse complement strand
TGCAGCGTATTCTATCTAGTCCTCTCATCTTTAAAAAATCAACACTGTCATGTAGGACGGATGGTTTAGGCCATCCCCAGCCAGACAGACCCCCCCTCCCAAATCGGGAATCAATCCTTCTGGCGTCCGGATCACGCTACGCAATAAGCTAAATTCACCTTGATGGTATCAAATTAGCGACAAAATAATAACTGATATACCGTCTATATATTAAAAAAAAATACGGTACTTATAGTTTATAGTGTACTTATCTATATCTGTACCCGAAAGGTATATTTCGAAGATGAAAGATGATCTGTTGCCTGCTGAACCTGATGCATGCTTTATAACACAGAACTGTCTCTTATCATCTTCAATCTTATCAACCTGCCCATCCAAAAGTTCCATTCTGCGCTTCTTCTGAGCTCTACACAATTCAGAAACAACATTGGTGAAGATACACTGACTAAAAAACACCGAGGAAAAACAAGAAGGTGGAAAGGGACTATCATAGTGATTGTCAGGGACAACCAGGGGAACACAGCACTACATGAGGCATGTAGAAACATTTATTACCAGAAAGTATCCCTTGATATCGTCCAGCAATTCTTGGTAAGCACAGGCGCAGAAGAGGGCCTCCCATACAGATAGTAGTAGATACACAGTCAACAGAATATGACTTTCCTTTTGCCGCAGCTTTGCTGCAAATAACTGACCATTGAGCCATTATGCTGGTCCAGCGCTCGCTACCCCACCAATACGAGCTTTCAACTTATCGAAACTCGCCTTGACCCACTCTTGTTGTTCACTAGAATCATGGCACTCCATAACTTCGTTGCCCAGGTCACAGAGAACAACAACTTCTTCTGTGTGATTTGTTGACGTTGGTACCTCCGCTCTCTTGCTCTTTCGGCGAGAACGCAAATTATGGTTGTGTTGAACCGGCGTCTTTACAGAAATGATGCCAATGTGACGCCACCATATATCATTATGAACATAACCCTTAAGTGAGAAGTGGACAAGAGCTTTGTGTAACAAACTTTCCTCCTCGCCGTTGACAAGCACCTGCCTTTCCTTGTAGTCATGAGGTACTTGCAAGAATGGCATGACAAAGACACTGTGTTGCCCTATCCGATGGACTTTCACAAAATCAAACTTGAACAACGATATAATGGTTCAATTGACAACGTAAGCGCACTCAACGCACTCTCAACCTTAGATTCATGGGATTGATTTCTCTTTCCTGGGATTCAAGATAGGAATCAAAGTGTTTCACCTGCCCATTCCAGTCAATCTTTCGACTTGCTCTCGAGAGTATGTAGTGCTCCTCAAACCGTGAATGAATATAATGTATTGGGGGCAACATCATCTGTTACAATCTTTCTTATTTTAAATGACCGCTTTCCAGGTCAAGATCTGAACGCTTTCGTAATTTTGACTTATTACTCCAAACCTCATTAGGATCCCGCCACCTTGTATCTTCCTTTTCTATTTCGTTTAGGTTTCTTCCCATGTGCCTGTTGTTTTCGTCCAATTTCCAGCTTGAAAGGGGCTTTTTGGGCTTCATTTTGTTGCAGGTTGGGTGGGTCACTCTTCACCTTTCTCACTTCTCTTCGAGTTTTGCTCTTTAGACCTTGCTCGCTTGCACCTATGGCATACTCGTAGAAGTCCATTACAATATCACTACTTTTATCATACAAACTCAATATCGCTCGAATCGGTTATTATTCCGTTGGTTTCGATTTCCTTAGCGGGACAAGTCTTTCCCCCCCCCTCCTCCTTTTATCCCGGATCAAAAAATTCCAAAAATCATATCTACAATCAATTTCAATTTCTCCAATGACCCACGCAGTCAACCGAACCACCGGTACCGTTTTCAACGCTCTTTGCTTTCGCTCTTTCGTGACCTTTTATCATCTCATCAGTCCCTCTCGCCTTTCGCAAAACCCATCGCCTTCAATAATCTAATATTGATCTCATTCCTGTTCTTGTATCCACCTCCGGGCAGCAGGTATTTAATTAAAAATGAGGTCAAGAAACCGCGCCTTCGCTGCCAATTTGGACATGTACCGCAAAGTTCCAATTGACTTGCTCGAAGGAACCAAGCGCGGATCCATAATCTCCTACAGCGCGGTATTTATCATGATCACCCTATTCCTACTGGAAACCGTTAGTTACCTCGGTGGTGCTGTTCTACAGACCGATGTATCACTTGATAGCAATGAAGATAAGAAGCTGAGGGTTAATATCAACATTACAATGATGGATCTTAAGTGTGACTATGCGACGGTTGATATTATATCGCCCCTTGGAACTAGTTTGAATGTTACGAGTCATTTGAGTAAATATGCATTGGATGCGGAGGGGGTTAGGCAGAGGTATCAGGGGAGGAATAGGGTGCAGAATGATCTTATTTTGAGTGACTCTTCCGTTACATCTTCCCTTGAGGAGTTGCATGAGAATGGAGAAGATGCCGTTTCTTTGGATCCAGAGTCTCTTGAAGCTGGTGAGTTTTGTATTATAATTATACTTTTGGCACCATACGTGTTCTGTAACGCTTGAAAAACTCACTTGTAGTTTTACTTACAGCCAAAAAGGACCATTCCTACGTATTTGTTGATTTCTATGCATCTTGGTGCTCGCATTGCAAGGATCTAGCTCCCACCTGGGAAGTACTTGCAGAGACAATGACAGAAGCCGCAATGGAGCTTGTAGACGAAGAATTCCATCATCTCGACAAAGATTATGATTATTCTGAAGAAGAGTACAAAGATGCTACGAAGGTTCAACTTCCCGTCATGCTCGCCAAGGTCGATTGTGTCATTCATAAGCAATTGTGCTTTGATCAGCAGATTTGGGCTTATCCAACGTTGAGATTATTTGTGAATGGGAATCCGGTGGCGGATTATAGGGGAGATAGGACTGTCTTGGAGATGGTGCACTGGCTAGCGCATGTGGAAGAAGAACATAAGAGGCAGATCGGGGACGACAAGTTTAACGTTTTGCTCGCGGATGAAAGTAAGTTGTTCATGATCATGTTTTGTTGAGTGCGTGTACTGTCAAATAATGCCATAGATCAGTACCCCTAATTACGGACCATACTCCAACTATATCACAATTTATCATCACTCATCGCATTAACACAACCTATGCAGTCGCTCGAGATCACTTGGAAATCGAAGAAACACGCGAAGATATGATCAAAGGACCCGATCGTGGCGATATGGAACATGACGTATGGGCCGAAAAAATGAGATCACATCGAGTCCGCCTAAAAGCAATGGATTGGAAAGATGAAGAACATCCCGGATGTCAAATCTCTGGTTTCCTATGGACTGATCGCGTGCCAGGTAACTTTCACATACAGGCGCGATCACCTCATCATGACATTGATGCAAAGCTCACCAATGTTTCTCACGAGGTGCATCATTTATCCTTTGGGGAGCCGGGCATCAAGGCGACGATCGAAAGGAAAAAATTTGTCACTCCAAAGGGGTTTGAGCGCACCTTGAGTCCGTTGGACGGGAATGTTTATGTCAATTATAATCAGCATGAGGCGTTCCATCATTATTTGAAAGTCGTCACGACAGAGTTTGACGATCCGTATTTGAAGAAGTCAAATAGAAGATCTAAGAAAAGTACTGTGAGAGCGTACCAATTGTTGAGCAGCAGTCAGTTGTCTTACTATAGGGAAGATATTGTTCCAGAGGCCAAATTTGCGTACGATCCATCACCCATTGCAGTCTACCACAGGAAGACATATAAGAAGCGTTGGTATGACTACCTCACCTCGCTGATGGCGATAATTGGAGGAACTTTCACGGTAATCGGGATGATCGAGAATACAATCCATGCTGCTATGCAAAAGAAAAAAAGATAAATTAGGAAAACAACCGATTATTTTCTTTGGTTTCAAAGACTTCTTAGTGCGAGCAATCATTACCCAGGTTTCGTCGAGTCACTCATTTTCACAGTAAACAAAACATTAATGAAAGCAACGAAAGCTGTTTTACGTGCAAGCTACATAGAAGGTCAATTTGAAATATAGAACCACGATAACGTTATTATTAGAAGAGCTCACTATCACGATCTTCCGCTCCCATCAATAAAGCTCGAAGTTTGTTCACAGAACAGTTTGACGCATCGTCGTCTTTGACGACGCAAAACTTTTTGAATCCATCGAAGCACCAATCAGCGTTCTTCAAATTCAATATGACGATGGCGAAACAACCGACAGTAGCGAAAGCAATAATAGATGCAAGGATTCCGATCAAGATACTCGCCTTGCCACTTCTTTTCACGTGCGCGTCTATATATGTCTTCCCAATGAAAGCGCCACAGAAACAAATACAGAAGAAGAACACTGCATATTCCCATGGAACTAAACCACTTGTAACAAACATTATGGCAACGCTGCTACTAGTCAGAACAATCATAGTTGCGGTTGTTGCAGATGAAACACGAGGATGAATGCCCATCACCAACATTAGCGGTCCTAACACCATACCTCCACCAATACCGATTAACCCGGCAACAATACCAGCGACCAAGGTGAATGAAGCATAAAATTGTAATTTCCCCCTATCCCAAAGCACATCATTTTCATGGAAGGGGTAGTTGACATCAACCTTGATAGCATGCCTACGGACCAGTTTCATCCCAAAGGTCAAAGCAAAACCGAGGAGCCATAGGAATTGGCACACAATGAGAACCGCGTACCAATGAGATTTGCATGTGATACCAATGATAGATCCAACACCTTTACCTCCCTTGAGGAACGTTATTAACGCCAACCCAATCCATAAAATCACCAACCCTGCAATTTTTTCGATGGGATATTGTCTTTCGTCTTCTAAAAGCAATACACGACGTCTTGAGAGCTTCTCCGAGTTGTCCTGTAGAATGATAAATGTTTCATCATCATTTGATCTTTCATCAGACTTTAGTTGTGAATGAATTGAATTCTCAGCTTCATTTGTACTAGCATCAATTTCATCGTTGGCAATTGTTGAAGCAACAACAGGATTCTCAGGGATGATTATCTTATCACCCTCCTCACCATCATGCATAGAAACATTATTAAGCTCTTCCGCCATTCGTTGTTCATTGTGTTTCTGTTTTTCCTGCGCATGGGCAGACTTAAACTTCTGAAAAGTCTTGAAAGAAGTAATCCCGAGTATGACACCCGCAAGGGAAAGGAATAACCAATTTGGCATCAGTTTCTGAATGATCACACCCATGACTGCTCCAGCCATTTCCATTGGCGCTAAAAACAAAGCCATGTCATAATCAATCAATGGTCTAGAATAAAACTTTCGCTCCGTTCCCCCCTCCGATGGTGGTGATAAGTATAATTCCTCATCTGCCTTTATCTCTGCCTTGCTCACACCCTGCTCATATGGAATAATCTTCAAATTAGTGTCCCTTTTACCAACAGTATCTCTGATTTTCTCATCCGGGTGCTTATTCCGAAGATTTAGAATAAGACCTCCCAAACTAGCTCCGAAGATTGAGGCCTGAGATAAACCCGAGGATGGCTTTGAGGAGAATCGCAATAAGATGATTCCGAGCGGCACATATATACCTCCTCCTCCAACTCCGCATGCAGTTGCGATGCCAGCAGCTAGAAACCAAACGAATGCTCCTAGGCTACAGTACAGTACAGTACAGTACATGAAACACATTTGCCAATGGTTCGAAATATGATACGATACGATGGGAGAATGATAATGAGGTTTGGATCGCATTGCATATAATCTTTTGTGCTCGCTCGGACACTTACATATCATTCCATAGATGGGGATAGTGGTTATCATGATCCAAGAAATCATGAGTACCAAACAGTTTTCTCGAATAACATATGCCATGGTTTTTATCTTTTTTGTAAAATATTGGATTGATCTGGTGTGAGTTTAGCGAACTTTGAACATGAACATCATTTTATTTCTTCTCTTTTCTTGACCAATGGTTGGGTCATGACATGACTGGTGGTGACTTACCGACATTCAAGTAGCCATCGCATTCAAGACAATCTGATACAAGCTTGCCGCCACAATTCGGGCACTCAAATGAGTTTGAATCCGCGCATCTATCAGCGGCATAGATGAGGTTAAAAGACGCAACAATTAAGAATAATGTTGCAATTCGCTTCATGATGAAGGCAGTTTCAAGTTAAGTTAGTGACGAGTAGTTGTCAGTGTCAGTGTCAGTGGTCATTGGTGTCAGTTTCAGAAAATATGGGATAAAAATCACCAAAACCATTCCAACCAGAACCGAGCGCATTGGCGCACCTTTTCATTTCTCTGCGATTATTATCCATCCATCCATCCATCCATCCATCTATCCACAATCTATCCATCCATCCATCCACAATCCTGAATCCTTTGAACTATCCTGAATCAGGTGACTCGCTCGTGACTCCGCGATTTTATCCATCCATCCTCCATCCATCCATCCATCCATCCGTCCATCCACAATCCTGAATCCTGTGAACTATCCTGAATCAGGTGACTCGCTCGATGACGATTGAGGATGGGGGATCGAGGATCGATGATGGAGAGGTTGGAGGATGACATGTTGAATGACGATTTTCAGCTATCTACATCTAATCTCTACACCACCCTAACCTCTACCATTTCAATCCACCAAATAAAACTACAGAATGACAATTGTGCAAATGTTTCTGGTGCTAGTTCCGCTGCTCATCGTCTACCCATCAACGACGAATGGGTTTCAAATTTCTCATGCGAGTAGTAGAATTGACTTCATGACCAGCGTAAAAGCTTCTGCACCGAGCAAGCTGCCAACTACAAATGCTGTGTTTGGCGCTTCTGGCCATGATTGCATTAGAGGGTGCACATCGTCTACACGTAATGCGAATGTCAATTCATTCACGGCCACTAAACTTTCAATGGCGAATGATAATGCAGACTCTGATCAAGAATCGGTGGCATTATCAACACCTCTAGACAAACCCATACTCGCAGTTATAGATTTTGCCGCATTAGTTCTGTTTGCAGGTGTAGGGAAGGCAAGTCATTCCGCGGACGGATCGCTAGATATTCGAGGTGTCTTGACCACTGCTTTCCCCTTCCTTCTGTCGTGGTTTGCAACAAGTCCCTTCACTGGTGTTTACAATGATAGAAATGGTAACGGGGTTCTTGACGCAGGTAAACTTGCAGCAAAGGGGTGGATCGTTGCAGTTCCTATTGGTTGCGCATTGAGAGGTGTAATAAAAGGTTATATCCCTCCCTTACCTTTTGTGATTGTCACATTGATTGTTACATTAATTCTCTTGGGTGGATCGAGAATGCTCTTTTCCCTCGTTGAGGACAAAGTGAGCAACAGTGAAGAGATTTAGGTAAACTTCAAATGAAACGGATGATATCTAAATTGATAAAGAAAGTTCCTGCTGCTTTCTACACGTTTGTGAATTTCGTAGAATCAAAATGAATTCAGCTACGTGTAAAGCACATTTTTTCAGTAGGCCTAGCGACTTGGCCAAACGAAGACATGCAATAATGACAAGTTTAAAGTAGCCTTCAACATCTAGGAAGAAAACAATCTACAGTACAGTACCGCTGCCTTTTTGCGGAGACATAGATTGCAGTTCTTTTCCCCTCTCGATGGTCCTCTACTGTAGTAAACTAAGTTTGACTCACTTTAGTTATCTTTATACTAATAGCACTGTGTACAGGCTACTGCCACATTACGAGAGTGTATTCAGAGTAACTGCCAACTACACGTAGTTTGTCTGTACGAGTAAAAGTACAAGTCTACTAGTAGAAGTCTAATTATTTGAAATTTCAAATTCGAATGATGTAAGTTTGAGCTTGCTTGCTTCTTGTTGACTTGGTATTAGATGGCGTGCGGGGCGCACACACGTTGGTTGAAGGGTGATGCGATCCTACCTGGCGTCATGTCAGTTGGGCGTCAGCAGCGTCAGCTTTTTCCTTTGTGTTCTTGACGAAGAACAAAGACCTCAATACTCCTTCGGGCCTTCCTTAATTCGAACAACCTCGCTTGATAGAACAAAGCCAAGAATCAGTGAAACTACGAGTTCTATCGAATAAACCTGTGCAGAGCCTTCAACTATACAGAGCTCTCGATTGCCTAATCAAAGGGAGACATTTCCAAGCTATTTCATAAAAATACATGCGCTATGAGATCATCAACACTTATTAGACAGGTATTGGCAGCTTTCGTTATGTTCTCGTCAGTACCGACGAGAATTAGTAGCGGAATTCTTCAATGTGCTGGCTTTTCCCTATCATCAGTTGGAAGAAGTATCACATCTCAATCTCATCAGAGAATTGAAGAACTACAAAAATCCCAAAGTAAAGAGGATTTGTTGGTTTCGAATTGGTTTTCAGATCAAGCAGGCATACTTGGTACATCTCGGATTTGTCTTAGTACAAGTGACAAATCAGTAGGAGGTCGAGGGTTGTTCTGGGTAGACGATGAACGAGCATACCAAGGCGATGTTTTAGCTTTCATCCCATCGAGGTGCGTAATTACAGCAGCTAATCTTGAAGCCCAGTTCCCAGGGTTACAAGGCATGCAAGAGTCAGATGCATCATGGCAAGCGAAAATGACTGCGTCAGCAAGTCACTGCCTAAAGTCCCCTGGAAACGATTATATGAACCGAGTAGAATGGATAAAATCTTGGCAAGGCGGCGGACCTTCGGGTCCTCAACCATCTGAATTTTATTCTACAGAAGAATTGAATCAATTGGGGGTGGCGGCTGAATCAACAGTAGATGTAGTTGAGAAGAAAATCGACGAAAGGTATGCTACTTTCATGCACGACTTTGAAAGGATGAAGAAGGAGAAATTCTATGAATCTAGTTCTGCTGAATTTGGAGAATTATATAGCATCGCTATCTCGCGAACTGCATGTTTGGGACCTATTTGGCACAACCAAAGAGGCATAATACCTGTGCATGATTTTGTGAATCATCCTCCTCCATCTAGTAGATCAAACGTGGAACTCATCTGCTTTGGAGATTTACGCAAAATGAGTGGTTTTGTCCACGCAAACGAATTGCTTAAGCGTGTTAAAAAGGACCCAAATGAGACGACGAAAGATGTATATTTTGAACCAAAAGATGATGACGTTCTGCTCGTGGCATCAAGAGATATTCAAATAGGAAACGAACTTTGGCTTTCATATAGGGACAGCCAAAATATCGAGACAGACGAGGAACAGATTTGGTTGATGCTCCAGTATGGATTTCCTCTTCATCTTTAGAGAGGATGGTTACCTTTCTTTATTCTGCTTTCTTGATCAGAACCAAGTTTGTGTGTCCATATTTTGTCTATAGAAAAATGATAGGATGGCAAATAATGCCTGCTAAATAACACTTTAATCTGCAAGTGCGTGGTTGGGTTCATGTGTATCTGGCAGGTGTGTTAGGAAGAAGAACACATACGAACTCTCATCGATAATAACTCAAGAGATAGGTTCGAATATCCAAAACTAAAAGAAAGTAGACGGAGTACTATTTGCATTGATAAGATAATGTCATAATAGTACACAAAGATTACTGATTTAAAATATAAACCTAAAGGGGGAAATCAGTCCCAATAGGAGGATTTTTAAGTCGTCTCGTAGCACGATAAGGCAAAGTCATCGGACGGAAAGAAGCGTCACTGGGTCCTGCGCCCTCATTATACATGTGGTGCTGATTAAACTTCCAGGACCAGCACTCCCAGTTCGAAATTGATCCCACTCAGACTTGATATAAATCTTCTCCTTACTGAATGTCCTCTTGATCCTTCTTGTAACATTCTGCACGGCCTCCTGCGTCTTCTCTTTATGCCCATTCGTCCTCAAACTCTTGGTAATATCCCTCTGCTTTCGAAACTTCTTAATCCCCTCAGCTGCTTTATCTATCTCTTCATGAGTATACCCAAAATGATAATACATTGAGTTCCGTCTTGTAATGGATGTGAGAGCGAGATGCCTCCTTGTTCGTCGTGGGAGACGATTATCCTCGTATTCGTCAAGGGTCTTGGAGGGTAAGGATGTATATCCCCAATCGAGCTGCGTGGGCGGTCCACTTGTACAAGCGGGGTTGTCACCGAGGATTCGGTTGTATTTTCTTATTTCAATGGTTGAGAATTTTACGCTTCTTGCTGTTTTGCGGCTTTCTGTTTGTGATTTAGTCATCGATTGTTGTGATTGGTTTATTGTTTGTTTGCACATGATTGATTGTGGCTCTTGATGGTTTTATGACCTTCTGATTGCTGTATTGGATTCACTGAAGCTGATATTTAGGCTGTAAATTGAATTAATGTGCTGAGCGGTTTGCTGCGTTGGTTGAGTAAGTGAGCACTGTTGAAACAACAGAGTGAGTCGGTCGTATTGATCCTCCAACAAACTCCTCCAACTCAGAAAGAAAGGTTGGCTGCCACCACCAAAGAAAGAAAGAAATGCCGCCACCTCAATTTATTTTGAATCCCACCGATTTGTTTGTCACCTTCTCTTCTCTCTCCTTTCCTTTCTTCGACCCCCAACATGGAAAACTGAAAACAACACAAACTCAAAATTTTAATTTTGTGTCAATCATTCTCAGTCACTTTTATTAGACGTGCCACTCATTCAACTCACTAACGAGAGAGAGGTGATAGGCTATATAAACTATTAATAGTATAGAAAGACGAATATTGAATCAAAATCATGCTCGAAGGACTTGGAGGACCAGTCCAAATGGACAAGACTGATCGTTCTGGAATTGACCCAACTCTTGATATGTGTTGTCAACGTGAGGTAAGTTCATGGACTGTTCATTGCTTGTTTGATACTAACTAATAAGAAGAAAAGTCAAACACGATTTGCATGGCAATTTTTTTGTATACATTTTACATTGAATAATTGCGTTCACAATAAAAGTTTGCAAGCGCAATCTCACCAATTGCCACATTGATATTATTAGCTTGAAGGTAATAGAAAACAAAATGCAGTAGAAAAAACGCTTAGACGACACGATCGCATTGCGCTCGCTGAACGTCGCAAACGCAATACCATCGACGACCTCACTTTTGGAAGTGGGTGTCGTTGCTGCTATGATCCTAAGCTCGACGGAGGGGAATATTCTACTCTCACGGAATTGAGATCAAAAGTGAAGAACAATCAAGAATCAAACTCCAGTGAGAATTTGCAAAACGATAATAAGCAAGATCGTGAGAACAGTGATAGTGACGATGACAGCGAATTTGATTATCTCCTAGACGAAGATCTACCAGATCCATCCACATATGGAACCGATGCCGATCCTTACGCCAACGCCAATTCAACTTTCCTTCCCTACCAAGAAGAACGAATGGAAGAACTTCAACTAAACGCTCTCATCCACGAATCTGCCCTCCAACATGGCTTTGGCACCCACCGTCAAATCCACCCCCAACGTGTTCTACACGGAGCAGGGTTGGGAATGGGGGGTATAAGAGGCAATCGTGCTGCTGCAATCCCACCAGCCGCTGTGATACATCTATATAAAGAGAGCATGATGTGCGCCTCTTTGGATTTGTGCCTGGAGGATTTGAGTATTAATTATAGAGGGACCAAATTTTTGAGGGCGGACGGAAGGAGTGCGTTGATTATGAACGCTTCAATTGTCAAAGAGGTTTTGCCTAAACTATCTGTTGAATCGGGGGTTCCTGCATTGATTGCTGTGAGGGATGGGGTTGTGGTAGCTGTGTGTCCTAATTTGTCTGCGTTGGGGGATGAAAGAGATGGGAAGATCGAGCCTCGGGCCGTGGAACATTGGTTGTATAATGCGAGAGTTTTGCTAAGTGATGTTCCTTTGGAATTTGAGGATTATTGCCGGATCAGGCCCGAAGAAGATGCGTTATTGGAGAATATGATGAGAGAAAAGGCAAAGTTGGAGGAGATGGCGACCAAGGGTATGATTTACAATTGTGGTGTGCCTGGGTGTAACAAGACGTTCAGGCATGAACATGTGGGTGTGAAAAATGATGAGCAGAGTGGATTGCTTGTAAGCAACGAGGCTGCTATCGGTACTGATAATTAAAACTTTAAACCAATATTTTGCGTGTTGCGGTCATGTCGAATGTGTTCGTACACGTACGTGTAAAAGCACAAAATGTTCATCGCAATCTCGGTTTGGCTCTCTTTTTCTCCGAAGATGATGTAATCGTAGTTGTATGTGAATATGGTATCAAGATACGCCTTAATACGGTGGGTACGTTGGTCAGTCTGCGGAAGTAACTCCACACCAATTCGCTCTCTGCTGGGCAGTGTTATTTTATTGTACATTGTACTACATTACCCTAATTGTTGCCAGGTTATGCAATACAGCTAGAGAGAATGATCTTATTTGTTATAATTCCAAGAAGTTGAAATTCTATTTGCGTGAGCAAACAATTTTTAGTATGTCCACCGTCCACCGTTGACCAGATCCATACCGGACATCATTCCGTGTACCAGGTACGGTACTGTACGATCCTGTACTTGTACCCAACATCCTACTTAAACATGGCCTCACCCTTTCGACTTTCCCTCTCCAGCAAATCTATAGGGCGAAGCGTGGAGCCCTTACATGTTTCCACAATATACCCATTCATGACCATTTCATCCAAAATAAAATGCACCTCCTCCAACTGATACATAATATCCAATTCACAAATGCTTCCGGCCCATTTATCCATGGTCTCTACTAAATTATGAATAAACTCCAACAAACCCAATTCATTCTCCTTATTCTCAGGATTGGCAAAGGCATTGGTGGCGTCGATATCTGGACGAGTTCCGACAATGAAGAATAACGAAGCATAACGTCTGTAGATGGTTTTGTAGCCTCTGTATTCGATAAAGGAGCATTGGAGTTCGGAGCGGGAGAGGCATTTGCGGATGATTTCGGATTCGAGGGCGACGCGTTCTTCCATTGGAAGCCATTGATAGTATTTAGAACAGCGGGTCTGACCCTGTTTGTTTCTATTGAGTAAAGTGTGAGTGAATGTCTTGTCATGTTCCGAGATAAAGATACTTTGCTGGTGATGTGTGTGTGTGATGTGTCCATCCATACTCGTAGATGTCATCTACTGTACTTCGAGGATCAATTCAAGATGTCATTCATTATGAGTAAAATATACTTACACCATTAGAATGAACGAAATCATTTGAAATGCTTTATTTGTGTAATTATGATGTCTGTAGTAGAGTGCGCTCTTGTAGCGAGTTGTCAATTAGATGTGGGTTGTGTTGTGTTATGCACATCGCATCATCCTTCTGGTTGTTGTTGTTGTGCCGCATTTTTTGTTCGAAGGGTCCTTTCTCAACTCTCTTCCCTCCTTTCTCTTTTTTCTCTCGAATATGAGAAAAATTGAAAATTCAATCGCAAACGACAAGCAAAACCAACACAAGAATGAATCAACACATGCAAATTCTCATTTTTCTTCAACTATTATACCTGGTCTGCAACCCTGCTGAAGCGCACACAACACATATCTTCATATCACAATTGGTTTTATCGGGACTACACGTACGGTCATCGGGATCCACTTTCATAGTCAGTAACTTTTGAGCACGGTTCGTTCAATTTTATCCTACAAAATGACAATCGCATCAGTCTTGCGAATGGGAGGACCCCTCGGCAGTGAAACTTCCATCGATATCCTCAAAACTGAACTCTCCAACCATTTCAAGCCTGCGAATGATCCCAGTGATGATGCTGATGGGAGTGAAAATGGACACCTGAGCAGTCTCTGCATTAAAAACAAATACTTTACTGCGCAGATTCAAATCATCCCCTTCCATAACAACGACAACGACAACAATGACTCTGTCCCGGACCAAAAGGAGGATGGCATCCTATTAATATTCCCTTCCACTTCCATCCCAATCACGCAAATTGAATATCTCACAGAATTACACAACAGTGTTCCCGATGCTGGCGATACTCTGCGTCTCTGCATCTCCACATCCGTCGGCACGCAACACAAAACAGCCATGACAGAGAAAGAATACGAAGAACAATACGCCCAGAGGGTACTATGGTGCCTCGATCTTGGATATGAGTATGTTGAAGTAGACTTGAGTGAAGAAGGGCTCACCGGTGGTTTTGATGTAAGGGAAAAAGATGGTTTTGCGAGAGTTGTCGAGGCAATGGGTGGGACTGTTTGGTCAAGTGCCGTCATGACTGAGGCAAAGGTCAAGGCTAGGAGAAATATTATGGAATGCGTCAGTGCTGTACAAGAACCAGATGTTGGTGTTGGTGCTATTGCTGGTGCTGATGATGTGTCTACTGATGTGTCTACTGATGATGTAGCTGATGCGAATCATTCGGAAACTTGCAAGAAAGAAGTAAAAGAACAGGCAACGGACCCATCTTTGGAACAGACTAAAAATGAAGAAGAAAAGAAAGATGAAGCATCCATGGCCATCATAGATGACATTGAGCAGGTTATGAAGGAGGCCAAGATAATACGGGAGTCTGCAAGAAATAGCGAAATGTCTGATGATGAAAGGCGGCAACGCGCTGGTGATGCCGCTGAAATGTTGATGGGACTTTTAGACTCAATGGATTTTGATGAAGATGGTGAAAGTGAGAGTTCGGATGAGGAATGATGATTTAGTTGATGTAATGCAATCCCGTTGAAGCTTAAATGTAGAATTGGTGAAGTCAGCGAGTGTTTCATTTTTAAAATACTTTTAGTTTATTATACAATATTTCAGCATGCTTCATTGAAGCTTTGCGTAGGCGAGAATAGGATACATACATGTACGGTACTGTGTCGCTTATTCATATGTAGGTAATTCGCCATATTAAATAATATAGAATGTTTACAATTCATCAATTTTGATTGCCGTTCGTCTATCTTCAGCTTATAGTATCATGCAATCGCATTCTGCAGAGCCATGGTCCCACCCCTTTCCTTCGTTCTTTCTGGTCAGGTGCAGAATTCCTAGGTGCAGGTCGGTTTATACGTGCCGCGTCGCGTGCTTGAATTCGTTTCTGGGCTTGTATTAGTTTCTTTCTGGAGTGCTCAACGTTATGGTGGTCTTCAGCAGACGTAAACGTAGCTTGAGTAATGGCATCCGAATGCGCAAGTATCTTCGACGAACGTGAAGGTGATGACGGCTCACTCACGACTGTACTTACAGCAGTCTTGTGAGAGTGTTCATCGAGAAGTAGGAAGGCATCATCCTCTGCAATGACATGTTCTTGTTCCTTTTCTTTTCTCCGTGGAGGGTGTGGTCTTATCTTTTTTTCAAAGATATTGAAACCCACAATACCATTGATAATCTCTTTTGAGATGCGCTTACATTCTTTTCGAATTGAACTATATAGGATTCCCATATCAATTTCCACGTCAACTATTTCCAGGATCCCATTCTTTGGCCGACGGAGTAAGGAAATTCTCGCAGGTGCCTTCAGATGGCTAGTGGTCACGGCACAGTTTGAAATGATGTGGAGACGTATCCGTGCTTCAAAGATAATATCCATTACGCCATCATCTCGACGTTCATTCTGTTCAGAACGATTTTCAATGGAACCAAGGGTTCCAAGTACTCTGGAAAAGTTCGCACATGCTGATACTGGCACTGCTGGCGATTCGTTCAATCGCGACTGATCCTCAAAAGCCTTGAAGATGGCTTCCTGTGTATGCCTATTCTTTAAAGTGTCATTTGCTGGCGAATCGTTCGATAGCGACTGCTCCTCAAAAGCCTTGAGGATGGCTTCCTTTTTATGGCTATTCTCTACAGTGTCATTGAGACCATCCAACTTACAAGTCAGCCTATATAATCGATTTCGTAGCTCTAGCTCCAGTATCTTACCAAATGAAGAAACCAAGTTCCTTAGCAACGACGAAGAAGCAACTGACGCCTGGTTATATTGGACCTTTCTCGAAAGTAATCGCTGGAGATTCCTGTGGTCTATGTCGCTCAATGTTGTTAAATTTCCGAGACTTCCATTAGGCAAAGACATACATGGCAATCTGCATGCATTATCCGGTGCATACACGTACGGCATTTGCGATTGTGTATGTGTTCTGACGAGAGGCATCCTCATTTTTCTTCCATCATATGTTGCCGATAGCTTCCGAACGAAGCGACGCAAGGTCTCTTCTTCCGTTAAATTCATTGATCTGTTTATATTATTTGATCAGCCTTTCTTATCATAACCAACTACGAGTGTGTAGGTTGTGTTATGGCATAAGAATGCTTTGTATTTGCATGTAAGAATGACTCTTCCTGTATGTGGGAGTCCCGATCCCTGGGACTGAACCCTCCTTGTTTGAAATGTGTCGTCTGTATTGTTTCCTCTGCGAGGCCAGTCTGAAAGTCGTTGTAAAAGCGAAGTAAATATGTCAACACGATTTGTTTAGATTGATTGGATATTCATACTTGTGTATCTTTACTGAACAGCCTAAATTCAAAATAGCCTATAAATTCAAAATACCGGTATTGTAAAAGGCAAACGACACAGAAATAAATGGAAGGAATGAATGAATCGAATCGAATCAATCAATCAATCACAGAAAAGAGCGAAGAGCATTCCCGAAGGTTTTCCACGAAAGGAATTGAAACAAAATTAGATTGAAACAAAATATTATTGTCATAGCTGCCAATGCCCGGTATGTGTGTACATGTAAAATGAATTTACATCAGCTTTGTCCGTAGTATCGGTGGTAGAACTATGTTGAAGGCGCCGCTGTTTGGAACAAAAACAAAATGTTGATCCTCGCAGAGCTTAGTCTCATTTTTAAATGATCATTTAAGCTGTTCCTTTCTTTCCGTCTCTTAACGTTTACCACGTGTGACGAATATTACAATCTTGGACTGACTCCGCTTTAGACGACAGTCAGAGCTTACATTTGTAGAAAAGAAATCTAGATCCTCATTCATTTTATACTTGATTATTGATCATATCGCGCCCTGTATGGAAAAGGCACCGAAACATCTTAGCCAGGGTGCAAATATCAGTGATATAAAGAATAGTCATCGAAGTGGCCACATGTATCTGGACAATTCCATGCAATAACCTTTTTCTGGCATCAACTTCTTCTTTCTTGCCACCCAGTA
>Ga0115005_10001825_pt1 | contig 17060 bp, 12 predicted proteins | sample ArcOceMetagenome_FD_87163 | JGI IMG/M metagenome (GOLD analysis project Ga0115005, IMG submission 87163) | Marine eukaryotic phytoplankton communities from Arctic Ocean - Arctic Ocean - Greenland ARC118M Metagenome | ecosystem: Environmental > Aquatic > Marine > Oceanic | place: Arctic Ocean... | reverse complement strand
TCTACCCAGTCGTCAAGGTAAATGAAGCATCCGCATGGTGTGTGGTCCCATGTACCAACGTTGAGAAAGTCTTTCAAGCGCATGTCAATTCCGACTTCATGAGCTGCATCGAAGCACTCTTGCTCGGTGACTGCTTTGCCAGTTGAGCAGATTCCTCCTTCTCCGTCGGCGTACAGCTCAAAGTCAGAAGGAGTTGGAGATGGAACTTGAGTCAAACTAGGTTGTGCTGAAGGTGGAAAACCGACGGGGTAACCACCGCCACAGTGACAACAAGCAGAATCTCCACCACAACAACCACCAGTTTTTGAACATCCTAGCTCATCGTTTTGTTTATACCAATCACAATCATCACCATATTTATCTAGCCAGTTTGGAAAATCCTCACAAGTTGAAGGTTCAGTAGGTACAGGAGTCGGTACCAAGTCGTCGCTCCACTGATTGATGTACCCTTGAATCCATGTAATTTGATCTTGAACCTTCGCATACACACCAGGGTAATTGGGATCGGCGCAAATATAACCCCATGAAACGAGTCCGATCTGCTTGCCTGTCGCCTTGTCAATGATCGGTCCGCCACTGTCACCTTGACAACTATCCTTCCCGCTACGAGCGGCGCAGAACATGCGATTCGTAATAGCAACGTCACCATATTGTTCTTGACAATCCGTTTGGCTATATACATCAACCTCGACTTCGTTAAGTACGATGGACAACGAGTTAATGGATGTTAAACCCCAACCCATGACAATAACATCCAATCCTGAATCGAGCGAGATCTCGCCATTGTCAAGGGCAATAGGTTGACGGGTAGATCTGCCATCCAATTTCAACATCATGTAGTCGTAGTCAAAGGTGGTAGCATTATATAACGGATGAGGAATCTTCTGAATAACGTTGAATGTCTCGAAAACTTCGCTGCCGTCACCCAGATTGTGGCGCCCGATTTGAACTCGATCAAAATAATCGAAACAGTGTGCGGCAGACAGCAACACATTCGGAGCAACAAGGGAAGCTCCACAGTTACCGGAGACGGCGCGTGTCATGAATGGGTACTTGAAGGGAGGGTAGACTTCATCACCGTTGATGATCTTGGACGATGGTATCGTCGCATCGTTTTGTTCCTTTGCTGCTTGGAGGAGCGGGTTTGCGGCGGCGTGCGTGATGCTGCCGGCGAAGAAAAGCATCGCTGCGGGAGAAGAGAGTCTCATGATGTTTATGGTTCCGAAGCGTATGTCTTTTTGTAAGACTTCCAAAATTGTATCTATCTTTTTAAATGCGATCTTCCTTTTGAGGTTTGGTAACTCCTGGTAACCCACGGGCCACGGGTTCGAAGGTCGTCATTCAATTTCATAGAGTTTTTTCTCAATTTTTAGGCGGTACGATTGATTCTTTTTTTATTGAACATACATTCGATCGTACTTGCTCAATTGTACTTAAGGGTCGTGACGAGCCGGCACGAGCACACATACGGAAGGCATGGATCCCACATGACTGAAATTAATTTTTTTATCAAAACAAGATACTTTTTCCGTAGATACCATGTGGTAATTGGCTCACGCCGTCCCACCACACGGGTTCGAATGGATTGAATTGTACCATCGTAGTAGTGATTTAAAAAATTTAATTGACCTCTGATCACTTGAAACCTCTTCTTCTAATTCAATCCAACCTGAAAAATGGCTCTTGCCTGTTTTTCGTCTTGCCCCCTTTTAGGGTGCCAAAACTGGTGGAGATTAACCCCCCCCCATTTCTCATTGTTCGCAGTCTCATTTCATCCGGGGGTGGCTGGCTCGGATCGCCGGAGGGATAGTATAAAATGTTTGGTGAGAGGCTGTAAGGGGGTGGTCGGTACGTCAGTTTCGACTTCCGACACGACGCTAAGTTGTGCTGATCGAGGTCATTGTGACATTTGGTGACATGATAAAAACTAGGACCAGAAGAACTTGGGTCATTATTATTTTTAAAAATTGAAAATGGATGAAGAGAAGGAAAGGGAGGGAAGAAGGAAACGAAGGCTTGAAACTGGAATTAGTGTTTGTGCTTGACGCACACGATAATCGAATAAACTGCCTGTTGCATCACTTCTTTCTCCAACCAAAGTAGAATACAGCCTACGAATGAATCATACTCGTACTCTCTACTAGTCACAGAACACATCACCCCAAAACGTAGTACAAAAAAACATATGACGATACTCGAGCAACAACTCTCTATCCCAATCAATGCCTACCTACCGACCAATGGAGAAGCAGCCAAACTGACCACTGGTACAACGTCATTATCATTATCCCAATCCACGTCAATAAATCAATCCAACAAATTCTTACTTGTAGGAAGACAAGCAAGTACAGCTGATATACGCATCGATCACAAATCCATCTCGCGCAAACATGCTGTTTTGTATTTTACCAAAACACAACAAGATAGGCAGGGAATCGGAAATGGACATGAAAAGAACATGTTGATGTTAAGAGATATGGGTGGAAAATATGGCTGCCTTTTGAATGGATCCAAAGTGAATGGCGAGGTCGTGCTGGAAAATGGGTCGAGGGTTCAATTTGGAAATGTCAGAGAATCCTTATTTACTGTTGAAATTGATGATGAGTTGTTATCGAAGAAACCCGCTACTGAAAAACTAGCGACAGGTGCAAGAGACTTTGAAAAGGAACCCGATGGCGTTGGAATAGAAGAAAAGGATGAGGAAGTGCAAGATGTCCCAGTATTAACAGGCCGAGCTGCACGCGAAGCAGAGATTGCGAAGATGATGGCCTCACTCGATGACAATCCCACCTATACAAAATTCAAGCCAACGGCAGATCAAAGTGCCATCAATGCGAATAATGAAAACATTCCAAGCGGTAAAAAGGAGCAAAAGATCCCTTCGATTGCAACCCAACTCAAATTACCAATCACGTCCAGCATAACCTTATCAACACCTTCACAATCCAGCTCCCTTCCAACGACGATATCCCTCGACCCAGCGGGGTCACGTCTTATCGTCGGATTATCGGATACCACTCTTCGAATGTACGATTTCAATGGGATGGACCTCTCTGCGAAACCATTCAAAATAGTTACCATACAAGACGGTCATTCTATAGTCAAGGCCGCATACTCAAACACTGGTGATAGGATGATAGTCGGTACGACTTCAGCGCAACCAATGATACTGGATCGGGATGGACATGAGATTATTGAATTCAACAAGGGAGATATGTATGTCACGGACATGACGCACACGGATGGTCACGTATCGAATATAACGGGGGTAGATTGGCATCCTTTGAACCGAAATTTAGTGATTACTTCCAGTCTGGATGGATCGGTTCGTCTGTGGGATTTGGACAAGAATAAGACAAAATTTCGAAAGCTGTGTAGTGCAAAAGATAAGGTCTATCGAATCAAGAGTTCCATGGGAAAGAGAACGAAGGTTACATGCGTGGTGTTTGCACCTGGTGGGCGAGAGTTCGCATGCGGGACGATTTGTGGGAGTGTTCAAGTTTGGAGTACGGCAAAGGTGGGAAGTCGACCAGAGCGCGTAGTGTATGATGCTCATCTATCAGGATCGAGGGGCATGGCGATACATTCACTAACGTATAATTTTGACGGTAAGAAGTTGGCCAGTCGCTGCATGGATGATGGTTGTGTCAAGGTTTGGGATGCCAGGAGATTAAGTCGGACTGCACAACCTCTCTCTATTTGCAAAGGATTACACGGATTATACGAAAGTGTGAATTGCGCATTCAGTCCCGACGGTAGGATATTATGTGCAGGAACTTGCATCGAACCGAGAAATATTACCACAGAATATGGAATATTGAAGTTCTATCGAGTTGACAACAGTACGGCTAAGACAAAGCCTTCCGAGCCAATCTTTGAACTCGACGTTGCCCAAGGTCTAAGTATCGTAAATGTTACATGGCATAACAAACTCAATCAAATCATTGTAAGTCTTTCCGATGGAAGTATTCGAGTCTTTTACGATATGAAGTGGAGCTCGAATGGTGCCAAATTACCCGTTGCGAAGGGATTGCGCAAAACAGATGATTTGACATTATTACTCAACAGCAGAGCACCTCAGGGTTCTGCGGGAGTATTGGGCGAGATCCGTACTCCGCACGCTCTTCCACTATTTCGGGAAGAGGTAGAGACGAAGAACACGAAGCGAAAGAGGGAGAATGAGCGGAAGGATCCCATCAAGAGTAAACGACCGGATCTTCCGGGGACTGGTATTAAAGTCAGTGAAGGGACGAGTGCTGGTCTCAATTTCCAACAGACGGTTTTGACATCGGCTATTTCTAAGAATAAGAATATAGCTGGTAAAGATCCAAGAGAAGAATTGTTCAAATACAACGAAGGTAAAGAATATACGAAGGTACCTTACGATGGCGATAGGCGTATCCTTGCTGAGAAGACATTAGAAGAAGAAGAGGAGGAAATGAAGAAGAAGGGAACAGAATAATCTGAATAATGGTACATAGCATTATAAGTTTAATCTAATTCATTCCACCAGCAAAGTATACAAGAATAATTTTAAGATAACAAAAGGAAGAGAAGCACAATACTTCCAAAAATAAGTAGAAGATTCCCTATCAATGACATTGTACTATCTTCCTCAATCGGTCTACTTCTACCTGCACCACCTGGGTTGTGAATTGACGGTATTGGGTCACGTGCACTCTGCATTCCCAGTAAAACATCAAAAATAGCATCCGTTCCCCTATTTCTACGTATGTGTACATTTCTGGTCGATTCTGATGGAATGGTTGCGGATGATGCCGGTGGCGGTGGTGGAGGTGGCCTATTTGGTAATTCATTATTTGATACATTCCTATCATCCGCAGCATTTTGGCCGGGACTAGTTCTAGTGTCTGTGTTCGTGTTCGTGTTTGCGGCATCATTTGAGCTATCCGGGTTATGTTCAAGCCTTCGCCTTCGTCGAAGACCAGTTCCGGCAGCTGTTTGATACGTCGAAGATATCCCTCCTTCTCCTTCATCGTTTACCTCCACTATATCGTCCAAGTCAGAAACATCACCATTGCCATCGGAATCAGTTTCATTAAAATCATTCGTTTCCTTTTCTTCGCGGACATAAATGGGAACCACAGTGGCAACAGAACAATCAGTTTTACAAACTGGACACATTCTCCGAGACCGATCCACGGGCTGACTGATTCGCCTCGAAACCAATGGTGTAGACAGCGACTCGCGTTCTTCCAAGGTAATTCCAGGTTGTAGCCACTGGTAGAGGCATGGCCAGCAGTATAGGTGTCCACAGCGAGTGACGACCGGTTCTGAGACTTGTTCCAAACATATGTTGCAGGCGAAGCGATGGTCTTCTTCTTTATTTCTCATGTGACTTCTGAAGTTTTCGTCGGAGCGATGAAGGCGAAAGGTATTTGATCCGGGGGGTTATGCGTTGTTAGCCGTTGACTGAAACTCAACACTCACAGTTTCTACACAGGTGTGGAGAAAAGAAGACAGCGTGAACGCGCCCTGTGTCTTGTTTGCGTGATGTGTTGTTTGGGAGTAACATTTTCAAGCGTGAAAACCCCCTCGAATTTGGGAGGGTTCGAGAATAGAAAACGTGACTGACTTTGCCTTGGGGGCGCTTCTAAAAACGGAGTGTGCGCGCGCTATGAACATGTTGAATGTGCTTCCGTTGAAATTATTTTTTCAATTCCTCTGAAACAACCTATCATACTAATTTTAATTCAATGCTAAGGCCTCCAACTCCTATTTCCCACCCAAGAACTTAAGGCAACAGCGACCTCGTTTCCCATACATTGGATAGATCGAACTACGATGCCTTCACGTAAATATCAGCACGTCTATACACGTACCTTTGCTTGCGCTATACTATTGCTGCAATGTGATCGAATAATATTTTCCCTTGCCTCCAATGCTCATCAAAACGGCATACGGGGTACACAATCTGCAGAAGAATCGGGGAATGATAGCATACACCACAAAGCTATCGAAGACCTTTCCATAATAACCATGGATGAACTTGTAGATATACATCGACGACAGCAAAGTGAAGACGACATCCACTTAAATGTAGGCTACAGTAACCACCCTCACGAAGTTTATCGGTACTTACAAACAAAGAACAACACTTCATTGTCTTCAAATTTACCATCAATTTCCCCCGGAATAACGAATATAGCTGCAAGCAAGGATAGCTCTCAAACGTCTGCCCCAACGGCATCCCCAACATCGACCAACACGGAGCCAATACGAATAGTCTACGAAACAACAGAGCTCGACTTAGTTGAAAATCATCAAAGGGCAATCAAAGCCATAAAAGATGAAGTTCTACCCGAAATAACCAACATTTGGTCCTCCATCTTGAGCGTCACCCCTGTGACAGAAAACATACCTATCCCATCAAATGTTTGCAATGGCTTCTTCCCGAATGTTCCACCCTCGATTGAACAAAATGGTGTTGGGAATGCAGACATTGTCGTATTTGTAAGTGGGAATTCGTTCTCCAATGGCAAACAACTTTGTGGAAGCAAGACACTCGCATCGGCGTCATTTTGCAATCTAGATCAAGTTGACCGACCGGTGATTGGATTTATCAACTTTTGTCTTGAAAACTTTGATTACAAGCAGGTGGAAAAAATGACAAAAGTTGGGGTTCACGAAATTGCGCATATTCTTGGTTGGAATGATGATATGTTCAAATATTTCAGGGATCGAGAGACGGGAGAACCTCTTACACCGAGACCTTTCAAATCTACAAATGTAGAATGTGTCGACGGTGAATGGAAGGATTATGAGTTACCTTCGGAGAATACGTTGAAGATGAAGAAAGATTGGATTTCTGGGAAGGACAGAATTTCTTATGAGATTGTAACTCCAAATATCAAGCAGGCTGCTAGAAATCAATTCGGATGCCAGGAATTAGAAGGAGCTCGATTGGAAAATAGACCAACGAGAAATAGTTGTATTGGAGCTCATTTTGATGAACGCTATTTCTTTACTGAAGTTATGGGGCCAGTATTATCCTCAAAGTCAGCATCATCACTGTCACCTTTAACGCTCGCAATTTTGGAAGATACTGGTTTCTACGAAGTATACTATTATGGTCCTCATGTGCAGAATGGTGCATTTGGTTTGGGCGCAGGGTGCGATTTCGTTACAGATAGTTGCGTTGACAATCAAAGTGAAACGGTGAAGGAGTCGTTTCAACCTTACTTCTGTGATACGGTAACAAAATTTTCGGCCAATGGAGTTGATCAGGCTGCAAATAGTACATGTGATCCGTCATTCACAAACATTGCTTATTGTGACCTAATTGATTTCTCGGAGGGGGCACCATCGGGGTATGACCCACCAGACGAGGATGCCATCTCATATTTCAGCGACACAAACTTAGGGGTTCTCTTCACTCATGCAAATTATTGTCCTGTCCCAGCACTTGTCGCAATTAATTGTATCGATGGGCCTACTTCTTCCCACCAGAAATTGTATCCTGGTGAAGAGTATGGGAGCGCAAGCAAATGCTTCAATACGAGGTTTCAACATCCAGAGGATGGTTTAGTGGATAGAGGGGCGTGTCTCCGCACAACATGCAATAAAGAAGATCGTAATTTGGTTGTGCATGTAGATGGAAATTCTTTGGTTTGCGAATTTGACGGTCAAGTTCGCAACTTCCCCTGGACTCAATCAGCCTCATTTGAATGTCCTCCATTGAGATCTGTATGCCCAGAGTTGTTCTGTCCTGGTCTTTGCAGTGCAAAGGGTATTTGCAATTTTGAATCGGATCCTCCGAAATGCGAATGCTTTGATGAGGATGACACCAGTGAAGGTTGCTATGGAAGAGATTATCGGGCGTCCGCAAATGAACAAGGAGATAACAAGAACCCAAATTCAGCTAATGCCAAGAGTGTGGCCCTTTCCTCGATCATTCTGTTTTTTTCATTCTACATGTCTTTATAAATTAAGAAGCGAAATATTATCAAATCTGCGTTAAAATGTTGAGGTTTCCAAGAGTTTATGGTATGGTTCGCTCGTTTCAATAAGCACTGCATGTAAGGTCTCTTTATTATGCCATGTCATTGAAAATGTTATGATGGGTGTTATGTTCCATCATGTAGCACATATTGATGAGTGTGTTGTTTAGTTACAGTTTTGCGTGACTCTCCGTTGCTTCCGTCCCTTCTATCCATCCATCCATTTGCCCTTGCTGTTTACTTTTTTATTTTTTAGCGGACATGCGCTGCCCAAAAAAAATCAAAGCTGGCAGCACGGCATGAAGGTTGGCAGCTGCGCCTTGCTCTTTACTTTTTTATTTTTTAGTGGACATGCGCTGCCCAAAAATTTCAAAGCTGGCAGCAAACTGGTCCACGGAAACGAACATACCCGAGCGGGTACGAGTAAAGGTTGTTTGGCAGCTGCGCGATGATCAGATTTATGGGGGCATTCCTGAGATTTCTGGCGCGCGCAGTCAACCTGAAGACGAGTCCAAAAGATGAGAGAACCTGGGAAAAGACTGTGAAAAGACTAATAATGTCGTGTACGGCACAAAAAGAATTCAAAAATCCCATTTCAACGCCCTGTATGGCCTCTCTCATTCTTCTCATTCTTCACACTTTACCCACTTTTCTTCGTAAGTACGAAACTGATGAATGGATCTATTAAAAAACAATGAATACGTACCAGACGACACGACAGCAATGTGAAAGTAAGCGCCCGCAATCAACAAAGCTTGCAGAATTTATGAAGCAGAAGAAAATGGAGAAAGAATTGGAAATGTACGAGGCACCAAGGAGTGATGAAACAGACATTTCAACTTCGCTTGATTCCACCAACATGTCTCTCTTTACTGAAGAGGAACAACAGCGTTCGAAGTACGGTACACCCTGTGCACTTGATTACTATCCTTCAGCATTTCGCTCGTCTGAGTGGGAAACCAGATCAGACACACCTACTCAAAGACAAGACATTTCTCAACGTCGGCTGATGAAATCAACGGATATAAAGACAAGTGTACGGTCTATTATGCAGAAGAAACTTTTTCCTCAAAGGAAAGACAGGACGCCGTCGCCTAGTAGATTTTCTCGTGTCAATGCTGTGCCAAAATATGCGAGGCCTAGTCATGCAAGATAGATTGCAGAATTATTGAATTACAACTTGATTTCGCAGTATCAATATAAGGTCCGCTACAATGCATTTCGACATGGTTGCAATTACGATACAGGAAATATTTTTAATCTTTCAACACCACTCCAGGATCCAGGAGATGTTTTCTTGCAATCACCAATTTGAAGGTGTTACATTCCCAGACAATAAATGATTAGAAACCTTTACATTAGTTTTTCCTTGTGTTTTTTGTATGTGGCTTGGTTGGTATTTCTAGCAATCAACTCGTCCAAATGAAGCGGTGTAGGAATTTGTTTGCCGTTATTTGAATTGGTGACCTAACCTTTGATTTATTGATAACGGAAATACAATCAGCCCATTTTGTTTGCTCTTGAACTCTACACGTAGCATGTTAGATCGCAGATTTTATTTCGTTCCTCTTCTTGTACCCCTCAACATTTAATTTATTGGAGGTTGCAGCAATAGATAAACCACAACTTCATCTTTGGGAAACTGGAATAATTCGAATCACCAGGCATCCGCAGGCGGATGATGAATGCCAATAGAGATCGACACAAAGCATGGAAGTTACGATCAATGGGGGGTATCGTAAACTGCGATGGCATCATGCCCGTCGAATTTGGAAGTTGAAACAAGCATCAATCGTGAACTTTAGTTCGCATCGCCGGCAAAACTGATATATATATTCCATGTTCGATCCTGGTTCATTCTGAAATATCCACTTGAACGCAAAAGGCGCACAGAATAATTGCAGATGCATGATATATCATAACTTTTGTGCAATAAAGTGATTCAATTGCCGTCCGTGATCATTATCCAAAGACATTTCATCATGAATGATCTCCCATCCTTTATTGTTGTGAAACTTTTCTCTCAGCTCGTGACGATTCAATACATTATTAGGCTACGTGTACGTGGTGTACGAGTACAGTATCATGAAAGTGTTATTTCAAAAGTTTGGCAACAAGCACAAGTATCATACACTACGTGTACTGTTTGCAAACACGAATCGAACATGCATTCTATAAAAAGTGCCATTACAAAAATGTCTCACCTTTGGATGGTCCCAATTCCATTCAGCGTTCTCTTCTTTGCAAAAGTGGCTCATACTAAACAGAACCCCAGTATTCAATGCTGCATCTGAAGCAATATAATCTAGCATCCTCCGATTCAGGTACCTTATAGCATACAGACAAACAAGCCCATTTTCCTCTCTAATATTATCCTCCAAGAGCGACATATTTTTCAAGTTCACAAGCCGGCTTTCAGTCACATCATCCACCAATCTGTTCTTCCATAAGGGGAGCGAGCGCCTCGCGCTCCCCTTATGATTGTCGAACCCTACTATTTTCACATTCCGTCTTGATTTTGTCATGCGAACCTGATGCTTGATTTCTTCAGCTAGAAAGGTCACGTCTCTTCCGGCGCCAGATCCTAAATCCCAAACCACGAAATTTCCCTCGCTATTATCTAGTTTCTGTCTTAGAAGCGGTAATAGCACATTTTCTACCATTTGATCGGGTTTCCACAGCCGAGGTAGTGGGGATAGTACCTCATCCCCATCACCATCACCATTGCCGTTACCATTGGAAGAAGAAAGCATTCCCATCTCCTTTGCATCATCCCACAATGTATTCGTTTCCTGAACCACCTGTCGCACAAGTCAAGGCTTCCGTGATTGTGCCGTAGCCTTGCTGCAAGTAGCAAAAAATAATTCGTGGAGTTGATTCCGATCGCAATTGTGTGGGACGAGGATTGCAAATTCGACATGACGTGGGGGTAATTCACAAGATCGTTCTCCAGATAGTAGGTCTTGAAAGGGTAGATGGACGATTAAGCTCGATGGACATGTATCTTTTAAATGATGCTGAGAGTATGCTTCTTTAGATCGCAGATCGACTAGAGGGAGAGGAGATGGTTTAGGGGATGGTTTAGGGTTGGCGTCGGTGCTGCTGCTGGTGTAACCTTTTCTCCATGTGATTATATTCACTTCATCGTAATTGGTTTCTTTGGAGATTTTCTGGCGCTTAAAGCTGGGTTCGGTTGACGTACTTTCGGTAGCCATTGTCCTATTAATTGGAGTGGCTGGGTTGTTGGTTGTTGTCAAGAGGGCTTCTTGTGTCTTGTGCATTGTGTCTTGTGTCTTGCGAGCTTCTTGCCTTGTGCCTTGCTTGTCGTCGTCCGGCCTCGGATACGTGGGATCGATGGTGCAGCTATTTAACTACCAACCCTACACGGTCTATGGAGAGTATGCATATATGGCTGGCATGGCGCGCCTAAAAAGCTGTTGGGTTCGGTTCTTTTGGCGAGGCGTGGGTGGCTGTACATACTAAGCACATATCATATGGCCTATCCGAGCATACGTACGGGCTTGTTCATCTGATAGAATATTTTCTTTGTTGAGTATGGTTGGATGGATGAAAGATAATAGGTGATTTAGTTTATAATTTTGTGTGGGTTACGTACTTTTGGCGAGGCGTGGGTGGTTCTACAAAGGGAATATGGACTATCCAAGTATACGGGATTGTTCATTTGATAGTATTTGAGATAAATCTCGCTTACATTTTTCTTATCGGTTTTATTTGTTGAGTATGGTTGGATCTTGGTTGGATGAAAGATAATACTGTGGAGGTGATTTAGGATTTAGTTTAATTTTGTGTGGTGAGTTTCACGGGATTAATGTGGGGGCTTATGTAAAGAAGGTGAGCACGATTGCACACACTGGCTGGCATTTTCAATTTCGATTGATTGATTGATTCGATTCGATTCGATTGATTCGATTCCTTCATTCGAGAACATCTCTGAGTGAGATGACGTCATAAATCAAATCCTTCTTGAATTGCTTGAAGCAAGCTTTCTCTTTCTTCTTTTGATCATCAAACATCTCACATCTCATGTCAAAGTCATTATTGTGATCCCCAACACAAACACAAGCAAGCGCTACTGTACGCCGCTCGGTGTCATCGCAGTTTAAAATGAAACTCTCCCATCATGTCATAACACTTATTGTTCTCGGTAGCCCTGCCAACGGTTTCACCACAAGCCCCATATCTAGATTAGCACAGTCATCACAACCACGAGCGCACGTAGATACCAACAAGCTACGAGTATTATCCTCCTCGAGTGACAATGACATCAACAATGGAAACAATGATACACCATTCCAAAAGAGTGATAAAAGCAATATAAGCAATATGACAAAGCGAATGAAAGACACCAAAGCAATCTATATCCTCAAAAAAACAGCAACTGCAGCACTACACGTAGCAGCAACATCCTTCCTCCTCCTCAACAACCCCCAACAAGCCACCGCATCCGCACCCGTAACACCCATCAAAAACTTCAAACCCCCCGATTCCAAAGCCATCGCCCTCAAAAAAATAAACGATTCACGCAATAAAGAGAAAATGAAACTCGAAATGGCCCACCAGATCAAATGCGATGAGATAGAAGAGACCCGGGGCAAAGCCGCCCGAATCGCTTACGAACGAGAAATCGAAAATCAGAAAATCCAACAGACGGAGGAACGTTCTCTCGATCGTCTCAAACTCTTATACAGTCTAGTCGATAGAGGGGTATGTCCTTTTGTGGATGTGGAGGGTGTGAGGCAGGTTTATATCTTTGATCATGGGATTGATCTCAATAAAGTGCCTGCTACGGCGCAGCAGAAGGAGATGATGAATTTGAGAAGAGATCAAGGGAAGCTTGCGAAGAGGAGAGAGAAGGAGAGGTTTATCGTCAAGTGTATTGTGGATGATCAGAAATTACAAGGAAATGATCCGCTTGAATACTTGGAGAAAAATCAAATGAAAACGAAACAGATTATGAATTTGAAGGATAGATCATTGGATGCTGTGGTGGAGAAATATAAAGAGTTGGTTTTGGCTCAGGGAAGTTTGTCGGGTATTATGGTCGATGTGCCTTTTGACATGGTGGTTGCGAGTGGTTCTACACGTAGTGATTCAAATAGTGCAAGGAATACAAAGGCAAACAAGCTCGCGGCAAACAAGAAACTTTCAGTCAGAGGAGGTGAAAAGGCCGACGACGAGGCTGCACTTGCTCTTGCTGTCGAGACCGCTCTTCAAGAAGATGCCGAGTCGGAGACGTCTTCTGAAGTCGCTGGTGAGCTGGAAGCAGAAGAAGACGCTGACAAATTAGAGGTAGAAGCAATTTCGGATACTGAAATTGCAACTATAGGGGGCACGAAAAGTGTAAGTGGATCATCGTCTACTTTAAGTATCCAATTAGTACGTGTATCTTTAGCACCCATCGTTGGAGTAGTCGGAGTTGGAGGTGCTGGATACGCATTCATGCAAAATTCAAAGGCTGCCAATGAGAAAGAAGAAATACGTAAAAGGCAGTTTGAAGCCTTGATGAAATCGGACAATGAGGGGCAAAAGGATGAAGACGAAGGCGTTGTTGGACAAGATGATCTTATAAAACTTATTCAACGCACTGCCGCACCCAAAAATGAAAAGCCATACTTTCCAGTCAATCATCAAGAGGAAGAGGTAGAATCATCAGATAGTAGCACTTCTGCGGTAGAAGAGGGGGGGTCTCCTCTTTCAGTATCTGAGGACGACGGTGAAGATGACAAACCATTGGATCTTTCAGATAGCACGAGCACTAGTGCTGATACAACAAAAACTCCAGTATCTGAAGCAAAGATAGAAGAAATTGAAAAAGAGGATGATGACGAGGAACGTAAACAGTCGCTTCGTCGTCCTGCTATAACCCCGCCTATCTGATGAATTTATCTCTAGAAGCATTTTTTAACTTTCATGTCAAGAAAGTTATTAAAAACTTTGGCGACTGCACACACGTACATAATAAGTATTTACCTGCGACAAGAGTATCATATAAGCCATGTGCTTACTTGCACATTACTGTATGAGTGGTACTACACGTACAATACTTCTAAAAACTTATAGATCGATCTGTATGGTTGTGTTCGATGTGTTGGCAGATTTGCACATCAGTTCCCTGTGTCAGTAATGAAATCAATACCCAGCACTTCTGCCTTCCTTTCTAGGGTCTGAAACGGCGCTTAGATGGTTCGTCTCAAAATCTATGGATATCGCTTGACATGTCCCCAAGTAGTCCATCGGTATCATTTTCTGGTTCCGTTTTTTAAGCGCATCTCTTGTCCGTTCTGGAGTTTCAATCAAAGGACCTTGAGGCAGTGTGCTACGACCAAATCCTGTAGTAGCAGATCCATGATAAAGGAGCTGGTTGTGCACACGAGCATGAACAATAGAATCGTACAAAGGCATTCCGAGATAAAGGTGATTGAGAATTACTTGAAGAACTGCGGTAATGATTTTCGGGCCTCCGCTGGCTCCCACTGCAAGCATCAGCTTGCCTAAATTATTCTCGGATGAGTGGCTCTCTGCGTTCCGTGCGTCAAATACCATTGTTGGCGCCATTGATGAGAGTGGTCGTTTATTTGGTGAAATATAGTTACTTTCCGCGGGGGTAAGACCTATTCATAGTTGATTCGAGCAACGAATGAGTCACCAATAATTATAATGGGATATTTTTTCATGAAAATACTCTCTTCTTACCATACTTGTTTGGTCTACCAGGCGTAGCAAAGTCGTCCATTTGATCGTTAAATATGATGCCTGTTGATGGACTTGCATAGACGGACCCAAAGTAATAGTTCACTGTACTGGTGATCGAAACACAGTTTCGGTCTCTATCGACAACTGAGAAAGATGTTGTACCATGGTCTTCGAGATAGTTGAAAAGCCGAGTGCGCCGATGACTTTGTCGTAACACCTTCTTCAGTTTGCGATCTCCTTCGTGTGCATCCTTGGCATCATTTTTATCATCAGAATCATGTAACAGAGCCCATCTTCCTCCATACTGTGATAGAGGTAGAACATCGGTGTCCGAGGTTTTCGTTCTTAGGGTTTCCATCAATGGTCCCGATACCAAATCTTTCACAGCTGCCTCGGTTTCATTTGAAAAAAAATCAGGGTCGCTCAGTGACATGCGAATTGCAAACACATGCTTGAAAGCTTCCACTAAACGGTGTACTGAGAGAGTATCTGCAAATGTCGCATAAGGTATCATGTAACCAGAGAGAAATCGCAACGCTCCGACGATAGTTGCACCTCCAGATGAAGGTGGTGGTATGCTTACAACAGTGAAACCATCCACCTCTGCTATCAGAGGGTCCCTCAAGACTGGCTTATAATTTTCAATATCTTGGGATGAAATGATGCCGCCTGCAGCTTGTATTTCCTGTGCAATTTGTGCCGCTACTTCTCCTTTGTAGATATAGTCGGCACCGTAAATCGCGACATTTTTTAATGTATGTGCATAACTCGATCTTGTCATGTTTTGTCCGTTAACAAGGTAGTTTTTTCCATCGTTATTCTTGGTTAGAATTTGTTTGGTTGATGGAAATTGATCGATTCTATTTGTATTGTCAAAGATCTCTTTCTCCAGATGACTAGTTACAGGCACACCATTTTCCGCAAGATCAATAACCGGCTGCAAAACTTGTTCCCAATTAAGTCGCCCAAATCTTTCGTGGGCTAATTCCAGCCCCCTTAGCTCCCCAGGTACTGCGATTGCCAATGCACCTGTCATCGATACCGAAGGAGGAAAGTTCTCAAACATATCATAGGTTGCATTCCCTGGCGCAGTTTCTCTGCAATCAATCACTTCCGTGACCTTATTCGGTTTACTAGCATTCTGCGAAGCATCCGGGCGTTTCCGTCGATCTGTAAATGGTGTCGACCTCCCTTTGGATTCCGAGTCTTCTTCCCGTGGTGTTGAATGAATCAAAATGAATGCTCCACCTCCAATCCCCGAAGAGGCGGGATTTACAAGGCCAAGACAGAGCACTGTAGTAACAGCGGCATCGACTGCATTACCATCGAAATCTCGCATGATGGACAAACCCATTTCACTGCAGATTTCAGTATCTGAAGCAACTGCTCCATTTGCGACATTTGAAACTGAAGATATGTTTTTCAATGCCATGATGGCTTCGTGGTTTGCCAACGACTCCGTATCACCATTATTGACAGTATTTGTGTTATTTTCGCTGCCTGATCCATCTGAATAAAAATTTCTATGCACAATGGTCCCAAGAACAAAAATGACTGTAAATAAAAGTAATCCTCTTTTGAGACCCCTGTTTTGACCATATGAGTAGTCTGGCAAACTTTCCTGCGAATTTTCGTCAAAGGAATCATCGCCACTTGTCATGGTGTACGATAAGTGAGATCGAAATGATTTTGGATTCTTCTTTGGGGCAGAGTATGAAATCCTTCCTTCGTTGGTACGACTCAGTGATGATGCGGGTGCCCTGGTAGTACTAATACTTTCACCTATTCTCTTCCTCCCGTTACTGCTGTTGTCTGTTCTAGGTGTATTTTTTGGAATTGGGGGGGGGTCCACCATTTCCGTGTGAGGATACTGAAGGGAAAGCGAACTGTGCGAACTGCTGTTGGATACATCATTTGTCACTGAAGAACCCGTGTCCAACGGGCGTTTTAGATTTGTATCCTGTTGATAGGATGGTCTTCTGCAGTCGTGAAGAATTGTTCCGCGAACCTGGGCATTTTCTTGGACTGAAGCAGCATTGTCTGGACCAACCAAGGGCCGAGACTCGCCTTCCTTGTGATTGCTAATTGAAGAATACGAGCGTTCAGACATGCCGTGCATCAGTCTAGTAAAGGAGGAAAGATGAGTGAATAGTTTTGATGAGATCGCTACAAGTGCCGGGAGACCACTGCCGCCTACCTCGCCTTTGCTCTTTGCGTGTGGTTGCTTGGTACTGTCTGACCAACTGGTGCTCTGATGAACAATTTGTGAGACAACAGACAACTATGAGTGTACGTCGTATGGCTGGCCTGTCCATCATCGTACACATACAAGTAGTAGAGATCTGATATCTTCTACTAGTGTCAAGCTAGTGTACGGAAACAGTT
>Ga0115005_10001820_pt1 | contig 17085 bp, 9 predicted proteins | sample ArcOceMetagenome_FD_87163 | JGI IMG/M metagenome (GOLD analysis project Ga0115005, IMG submission 87163) | Marine eukaryotic phytoplankton communities from Arctic Ocean - Arctic Ocean - Greenland ARC118M Metagenome | ecosystem: Environmental > Aquatic > Marine > Oceanic | place: Arctic Ocean... | reverse complement strand
TAATGGCATGTTTTTATTTATTTAGATAGCAAAGGTAGCAACAGGCACGAGTATTAACTCACTTAACCCTAAATTGCTACCATGAAAAAGTTATCAAACACAGTATTGATCTCAGGTGCTGCTATATTAATGATGGCTTCTATTTTTGCTTTTAGCGCTCCAGCACCGAGTTATGAGTATCAAACATTCACAACCATCGAATCTATTGTGCCAGGCGGAATGGGACGAAGCAGAATGTTGTTGGACAATGGGTCAGGGTCTTTAGACGAGCAAAAAATCAAAAATCTTTACAGTGTGGTCGGTATAAAAATGGAAAACATATTTAACAATGACCTGTCTGTGACTGAAAAACTCAACGACTTAAGCGAAGATGGTTGGGAATTGGCGTTTACAAATACGGGTGTTCAATCCCCAACCGATGGTGGATCTAATGGTATTTATTGCACCCGCTACATCTTACGACGCGTCAAATAACACATGAGGGTCCAGAAACTCATTTTATTATTTTCAACCCTTTTTATAGGGGTTACTTCCCTGCATGGTCAATATCGCTGGGATGTCGGCATTGCAGCTGGGACAGGTAATTATTTGGGCGATATCGGTGGAGAAGAACTGACGCGGCGTGATTTGATTTTTGATCTTCACGTAGACCAAACCAAATTCTCCTCCCATCTTTTTGCGCGATATCGTTTTAACAACATCATCTCAGTCAAGGGTAGTTTCGGTACGGTGTTTTTGGGAGACACCGATGATGCTTCGATAAATAAAGATCGAGTCGCAAGAAACGCTCATTTTAGAAATAGAATTTATGAGGGTTCTGTCAGAGTGCAAGGAATTGTTTGGGCTCGGCCAAATATGCTGCCCTATCAATTTCGGCGAAATGTAAGTGGTGAACTCTACGGCATCGCGGGACTCACCTATTTCAGGCATAACCCACAGGCTAGAATTACACAAGAAGCCGCTGAATACCAATATAGCGAAGGTTTAATCAGTACCGACCCCAACAGTTTTGACTACAACTTGTGGTACGATTTGAGGGACTATCAAACTGAGGGAGTTGCATATTCGAAATCAAGCGTTGCCATTCCTATGGGGGTTGGCGCTGCATTTACCCTAAATAAGAATTGGAGATTGGCACTTGAGATGGTGTGGTCTTTGACATTCACCGATTTTATTGACGATGTGAGCACGACATATGGTGACCCCGAAACAATGGATGACATCGGAAGAGTCCTAAGCAGCCCCACACATTTAGGAATAATCAATACGCTTGGAATATCCGATTCTGAAAGCTACATTCAAAATCATCAGTACTCGGAATTCTTCGACAGCCCACGAGGAAACCCCGGTCGCAATGATGCCTTCGGGACCCTTCAGGTTTCTATTTCTAGGATCATAAAATCTCAAAGTAGTTTCAGTAAACGCAACTACAGCAACAAAAGGAAGAAGAATGGCTGGAAAGCGCCAAGAAGAAAAAACAAACCTCGGGGATATAACAAAAGAGGTCGGGCTAGGTTCTGATGCGAATTGTTCTTTCTGTTCTCGCCATTTCCGGATTGTCTTTTCTTGGTTCATGTGGACCATTAACTCCTCCCAGAACTGACACAATGAGCGACACCACACATACAAATTTGCTCATTCACTCTTCGAGCCCGTATTTACAACAACATGCTCACAACCCTGTGGATTGGATGCCTTGGGGCAATGAAGCATTTGAAAAAGCGAAGGCTGAAGATAAATTAATCTTTATAAGCATAGGCTATAGCGCGTGTCATTGGTGTCATGTTATGGAGCATGAGACCTTTGAAAATGAAGAAGCCGCTGGGTTTATTAATGAACATTTTGTGAGCATCAAGGTCGACAGAGAGGAACGTCCGGATGTAGATCAAATTTATATGAATGCTGTCCAGTTAATGACAAAGCGAGGCGGATGGCCTTTAAATTGTATCGCTTTGCCTGACGGTAGACCTGTTTTCGGAGGCACCTATTTCCCCCGAGATCGGTTTATTCAACAACTCGAAAGTTTGATCGCCTTGAAAGAAAGCGAGCCGAAGAGGATGGAAGAATATGCAGGAAAGCTCACGCAAGGAGTTATCTCTTCTGATTTAATCATTGCAGACAAGGATGGTTTGGCGAGAGATGCCGGGGGAAGACCATGGCCTAAGTCTGAAAGGAATAAATATGGGGCCGATATTGACTCTAGAGTAGACTCTTGGAGATTGCAATTTGACCGACAAAGAGGTTTGTCAAATGGAGCGCCGAAATTTCCAATTCCGACAAACCTAGACTTCCTGCTACATTATGGAACCGAACGTGGTGACATGGACGTCCTCGGACACGTTCAACTCACATTAGACATGATGTCGAGAGGAGGAATCTACGATCAAGCGGGTGGAGGTTTTGCACGATACAGTACAGACTCGGATTGGATGGTACCACATTTCGAAAAGATGCTTTATGACAATGCTCAGCTTTTATCGACCTATGCGCATGCTTGGCAAAGCTTTAAAGAACCCAGGTATAAAGATGTGTGCTACGGAATCATCGATTTCATATTGAAAGAACTTGACGATCCATCAGGGGGGTTTCTATCTGCGTTAGATGCCGATAGCGATGGAGTCGAAGGGAAATACTATGTTTGGTCTCATACAGAACTCGCAGAGGCACTTCAAGCTGACGATTTGAAGCTCGTGATGATCGCGTACGACATCGATGGAAGATCGGACTGGGAGCACGGAAACAACATCCTGATGAAATGGGATTCTGATGAGGTTTTGGCAGAAAAGGCGGGGTTGTCATTGCGTGAATTTCGCGAGAGACTTTCATTCATAAATAGAACCCTTGCTTTTGATAGAGATGGAAAGAATTCTTCTGGCAAAGCAACACACGCGCCCAGAGTAAAACCTGGTCTTGATGACAAAGTTCTGACCTCTTGGACCGCGCTTACCGTCTCTGGACTATGTGCATCTTATCGAGCCTTTGATGACGCCTCTCATCTAAGGAGAGCTGAGGAAGGAATGGAATTTATTTTGAAAACAGCCAAAAAATCGGATGGCACTTTATTCCATGTTTACCACGCAAAGGTAGGGGCCCATATTGACGGTTTTCTGGAGGATTACAGCTTTGCGATTGCAGCTTGCCTTGATTTATACGAAGTCACATTTGATCCTCGCTGGCTGAAAGAAGCCCGGGAATTGACACATGTAAGTTTCGATCAATTTTACGATACAGAAACAGGTTTGTTTTGGTATACATCCGAAAACATGGATGGATTGTTCGCTAGAAAGCAAGAAAATGACGACAGTGTGATCCCCGCATCCAGCTCCTCGATGGCTCGCAACCTATTCAGACTGGGCAGATACGACAGCAAGTTCGACTGGATACAACGCAGTGACAGAATGCTGATCTCAGCCTGGGAGAATTCCGACAATATCCGCAGAGCAACAGGGTGGGCTTCGGTCCTGCTTTGGCGTACAAGTCCTTTTTATGAACTTGCGATTTCAGGATCCAATTCAGATGACATGCAAGAAGCACGTAAAGCACTCGATTCCAGTTTCTATCCTCAGGTCATTCTTGCAGGAGGTTTGAGCAACCCCGATCAACCCAAATGGATGGAGGGGAAATACGTCGAATCGGGGTCAGCCAGATACTTCGTTTGCCAAGAGGGCGCGTGTAAGTTGCCTGTAGAATCACTTACAGACGTTGATAACTTACTCAAAGCGGAGTAGGTTGTAAAATCTACTGCGTACCTTAGATTTTCTATGAAAAATCAAGTCTCCTTCTGCGCCAATCTAATTCTTGAAAAATCTCCTGACTTCCATCCACAGATTGGAGTGGTTTTGGGCTCGGGTTTGGGAACCTTTGCAGACAGTGTCGAGGTCATTTCAAAAACCTCTTTTAAAGAGCTTCCAGGATTTCCAAAAGCCGGCGTTGGCGGCCATGCTGGCCAACTCATTTTGGGTCTTATCGGGCGCACAAAGGTCGCTGTACTTCAAGGCAGAGCACATTATTATGAAGAGGGGAAGGCTGACGCGATGTCTGTTGCAATCAAGACCTTGAAGGAAATCGGTTGTCAGTCTCTGGTCATCACAAATGCTGCCGGAACAATAAACAAAGACGCATCTCCAGGTGAAATAATGTTGATTACAGACCATGTAAATATGACTGGGGTGTCTCCTCTATTTGGATGTACTGAACGCGATCGGTTCGTCGATATGACGAACGCATATGATACAGACTTGTCGAACATCATGCGCCAGGCGGCAAAAACAAACAACATCAAACTAAACGAAGGTGTGTATGCATGGTGCTGCGGACCTCAGTTTGAAACACCCGCCGAGATCAATGCCTTGAAGATTTTAGGTGTAGACGCAGTAGGCATGTCAACCGTTCCTGAAGTCATCGTTGCAAGGCACGCTCAAATCCCTCTGTGTGCATTGTCAATCATCACGAACCTCGCCGCTGGAAATAGTGCTTCTGCGCTTAGCCACGATCAAACAATTCGTGTTGCAAAATTGGCAGAGGATTCTATTAGAGAAATCCTCATTACATATTTGAATTCTTTTTCTGATGAGCAGTAACAAGACCCAACCTATTCTCCCCCGAAATCCAGGCACTGACTTTCAGTTGGAGAGGTTTTGCGACATTCAAATAAACAGGAGTGCAGTAGAGCAACGTTGCGCGAGCTATGGGACACGAAGAAGCATCAAAAAGGACAAACAAGCTGCTTGGCTTATCAAGGTCATCAGCTTAATCGACCTCACAACTTTGGCCGGTGACGACACAAACGATCGTGTAAGACGGTTGTGCAGAAAAGCGATTCACCCAGTGAATGAACAGTTGCTGAAAAAACTTGAATTGGAATCCTTAAATATTTCGACTGCTGCAGTATGTGTTTACCATGAAATGATCTCTGGTGCAGCAAAAGTATTAAAAGGGACAGGCGTCCATTTGGCCGCAGTATCCACAGGGTTTCCTGCCGGACTTTCTCCACTTCCTTTAAGAATAGAAGAAATAAAATACTCCGTGGATCAAGGTGCAGATGAAATTGACATTGTCATAAGCAGAAGACTTGTTCTGGAGGGGAAATGGGAGGAACTTTATCACGAGGTGAGGATGTTTCGTGAAGCGTGTGGTGAGGCACATTTAAAAACAATACTCGCGACAGGTGAGTTGGGAAACCTGAGTACGATTGCAAAAGCATCACAAGTATGTATGATGGCTGGCGCAGATTTCATCAAGACCTCTACGGGAAAAGAACCCACAAACGCGACACTTCCTGTTTCACTTGTCATGGTAAGAATGATCCGAGAATATTATGAGTCGACGGGCTACATGGTCGGGTTTAAACCGGCAGGAGGCATCAGCGACACAAAGACAGCATTACAATTTATGACGATGATGCAAGAAGAACTTGGAAGAAGATGGTTAGAGCCTGATTTATTTAGGTTTGGTGCATCAAGTCTTTTGGGGGATATTGAACGTCAACTTGACCATTATTCCAGCGGGTATTACTCCGCTGCTTATCGCCATCCTATAGCATAGAAAACATGAAATTATCTAAATCTATCGAAGAACTAGAGTACAGTCAAGCACTAGAAAGTGACAAGGAGGCTGTGGAATGGCTTGAGTCGAATGGCAGAAAGTTTGGTCAATTTATAGGGGGCGAATTTCTTTTCCAAAAAAATGCCGATCAAATAAAGGTCACAAACCCAGCTGATTCAAGTATTCTGGCAGCCATTGAAATTGCCGATGACAAAACAGTTGATTTGGCTGTCACTGCTGCTATAAAATCACAGAAGTCGTGGTACAAAACTGGCGGACATGCCAGGGCGAAAGTTCTATATGCCCTTGCGAGACTCATTCAAAAGCACGCGAGAGTTATTTCAGTGCTCGAAACGTTAGACAATGGAAAGCCCATACGAGAAAGCCGAGATTCAGATATCCCGCTCGCAATAAGACACTTTTACTATCACGCAGGGTGGGCTCAATTACAGGAGTCAGAGCTCGCAGGTCAAGAACCTGTGGGCGTAGTAGCCCAAATAATTCCGTGGAATTTTCCGTTTTTAATGCTTGCATGGAAGATTGCTCCAGCGATCGCAATGGGAAATTCTATTGTCCTGAAACCTGCTGAATCGACACCCCTTACAGCCATGTTTTTTGCACAGCTCTGCACAGAAGCAGGTGTCCCAAAAGGTGTGGTCAATATTGTTAACGGAGCCGGGAATACGGGGGCAACACTTTCCGCGCATCCAAACGTCAATAAAGTGGCGTTTACAGGTTCAACTGCTGTAGGCAGAGCCATTCGTAAATCAACGGCTGGCCAAAGTAAAAAACTCACCTTAGAATTGGGCGGAAAATCCGCATTTGTCGTATTTGATGATGCGGATCTTGACTCTGTGGTAGAGGGGATTGTAGATGCGATTTGGTACAACCAAGGGGAAGTATGCTGCGCAGGATCTAGGCTTTTAATTCAAGCCAGTGTTGAAGAAAAACTGATTGGGAAAATTAAGAAACGAATGGAGACGCTTCGTTTTGGGACTCCGTTAGACAAGTCAATTGACGTAGGGAGTTTGGTCAGTGACAAACAATTCGAGCAAGTATCACATTTGGTGAAATCTGGATTAAAATCTGGAGGGAATCTATTTCAATGCGAACAACCTGACTCTAGTAAAAACTACTACCCACCAAGTATCATTACAGATGTGGACTCCTCACATCCTCTGGTTCAAGAAGAGATTTTCGGTCCTGTATTGGTCATCATGAGTTTCCGTACCCAACCCGAAGCGATTCAACTGGCAAACAACACCAGGTACGGGCTTTCTGCCAGTGTCTGGAGTGAAAACATCAATCGAGCGATGCACGTAGCTCCTGCGCTTATTGCGGGTGTGGTTTGGATTAATTGCCACAATAAATTTGATGCCGCATGTGGATTTGGAGGCGTGAAGGAATCAGGGTTTGGACGAGAGGGAGGAAAAGAAGGACTTTATGAATACCTCAAACCCATTCAATTAAAGTACAAAGCCACAAATGGAGCGTCTGGAAAAAAGGCATCCTCAACATCAAACGTTCAACATTCAACTTCCTCAGAAATTGACCGCACGTTGAAGTTTTATATCGGAGGCAAACAAGTCCGGCCTGATGGAGGAAACAGCATCCCCGCGCTCAATTTTGACGGCTCAATTTCCGCTTGGGTAGGCCAGGGGAACAGGAAAGACATTCGCAATGCCGTCGAGGCCGCAAGGAAAGCAAATGGGTGGGCTTCAAAGACTGCACATTTAAGGGCACAAGTTTTGTACTTTTTTGCGGAAAATCTAACGGTTCGAAAAGACGAATTCATCAAACGATTGATGGAAACATGTGGGGTCAAAAAACCTGAAGCCACAGCAGAATTTAATGCAACTGTTTCGAGAATATTCAGTTACGCTGCGTGGGCAGACAAATTCGATGGAGCTGCGCATGATGCGCCTTACCGGGGCATCACACTTGCGCTTCCTGAACCGATAGGCATTATAGGTTTGGTCGCTCCCGACCACCAACCTTTGCTGGCTGCCATTTCTTTAATTGCGCCAGCAATCGCGATGGGCAACAGGGTTGTTTACATCCCCGGTGACCCGTATCAAAACATCGTTCTAGAATTGGTTTCTGTGATGGAAACATCTGATATCCCAGGAGGGGTCATCAATATTGTCACTGGAGACAAGAATGAGCTTTCCACACATTTGGCTGGACATGGAGAAGTTGAATCTATGTGGTGCTGGGGCGACAGTGAACTAAATAAAAACATTGAATCTATCAGTGTCGAAAATCTCAAACGCACATGGTGTCATGAGAATAACGACAGAGATTGGCTCGACATGAACGCGGGTGAAGGAACCGAGTTTTTAAGAAAAGCGACGCATGTGAAAAATATTTGGACGCCATATGGGGACTAGATACCTGCCACAAGAGCTGATTCGAAAAAAGCGCGATGGGCATAAACTCAACGACGCTGAGATCGCGTATATCGTTAGCGGAATCTGTGATTTAAATTTCACTGATGCGCAAATAGGCGCCTTTGCGATGGCTGTTGTCATCAAGGGGTTGGACATGGATGAGCGTGTGAGTCTGACGAAACACATGATGAATTCCGGGAAGGTTTTGAAGTGGGATGATTTAAACCTGAACGGTCCTGTTGTGGACAAACACTCTTCAGGGGGTGTGGGTGACAAAGTGAGCTTGATGCTCGCACCTATCGTTGCCGCTTGCGGGGCATACGTGCCGATGATCTCTGGGCGAGGCTTGGGTCACACGGGGGGGACATTGGACAAACTGGAGAGCATCCCTGGTTACAACGTCATGCCCAGTGAGCGTTTGTTTCGTGACACCGTCTCTGGTGTAGGTTGCGCAATTATAGGCCAAACCGCACAGCTCGCCCCAGCCGACCAACGTCTATATTCTATACGTGATGTGACGGCAACCATCGAATCGGTGGGATTGATTACGGCCTCGATTTTATCAAAGAAACTCGCCGCAGGACTGGATGCATTGGTCATGGATGTGAAAACCGGAAATGGTGCGTTTTGTAAAACGCGCGAAATGGCACATGAAGTCGGCAGAAGCATCGTCGATGTAGCAAGTGGAGCAGGCGTTCCCACGAGATGTCTCATCACAGATATGAATTCTGTTTTGGGAAAAAATGTGGGCAATTCAGTGGAAGTTTTGGAATGCATTGCGTTTCTCACCTCACCAAACAAAGCGAATCCAAGATTGTTAAAACTGACACTCGAGCTCGCGGCTCACATGGTCCAAATAAGTGGGATAGAATCTGATTTAAGTGCTGCGTATTTAAAAGCAGAAGTCGCTCTAAATAGCGGGATGGCCGCAGAGGTCTTTGAAAAGATGGTCCGGTCATTGGGTGGACCAGGCGACATCTTAAAAAACCCGCTTATTCACCTCACTCCTCCTCCGATTGTTCAAGCGATTCCAGCAAATAAATCAGGCTACATTACGGGGATGGACGTGCGGAAAATCGGACTTAGTTTGGTCGCATTGAAAGCCGGACGCGTAAAATCAAGTGACACTATCGACCACAGCATAGGACTTTCGGAAGTCGTCCAAATTGGACAATACGTCTCCGTGGGTGACCCGCTTGCAATCGCACAAGTTCGCAATCTAAATGACATTGATTTCCTAAAGAATGAACTTTCTCAAGCAATAAACATCACTGAGGAGATGTCATCTAATGTGTCTGAGTCAGACATTGAAAACGGTCTGATCTATGACATCTTAACGCCAAACCCAAGTTAATATTTTCTCAAAATGTCAAAACCCAGGGCTGTTGTTATCGTTCTAGATTCTCTAGGAATAGGGGCCAGTCAAGATGCCGAAAAATATGGCGACACCGGTGCAGACACTCTGGGCCACATTGCTGAATATTGCAATCAAGGAAAAGCCGACAACGCATTTAGACAGGGGCCGTTGCGCATACCCAACTTACAACGATGGGGCTTGGCAGAGGCTGCAAAAAACAGCAGAAAAAAAGCTTTGCCCATCGATGAAAATGCAACCGTTGAGGGCGCATATGGATTTGCTCAAGAAGTCAGTGTTGGAAAAGATACGCCCAGTGGACATTGGGAGATTTGTGGGCTACCTGTCCCATTTGAGTGGGGGTTGTTTCCAAATAAAAAACCGTGTTTTCCTGAAGACTTGCTTCACGAACTGATCCATAGAGGCAAATTGAAGGGGACATTGGCAAATTGTCACGCTTCTGGCACCGAGGTGATTCAAGAGTTTGGAGAAGAGCACATGCGATCAGGCAAACCCATCTGTTACACCTCTGCAGATTCGGTTTTTCAAATTGCAGCGCATGAAGAACACTTCGGACTACAAAGACTGTATGATTTATGTGATGTTGCGAGAAAACTTGTAGACCCATTAAATATAGGACGTGTCATCGCTCGACCATTTGTAGGGAATACCCGTGATGATTTTCAAAGAACCTCAAACAGAAAAGATCTCACAACCCCACCTCACGCTCCCACCCTTCTCGATGCTGTTCAAGCAAGTGGAAGCCCCGTAATAGCGATCGGGAAAATAAGCGATATTTTTGCGCAACAAGGAATTTCACATTCGGTGAAAGCACCTTCAAATTCAAAGATTGTGGACGCTTTAATCGAACAAATGAAGATCGTGGACGAAGGGCTTTTATTTGCGAACCTTGTAGATTTCGACAGTGTATTTGGACATCGAAGGGACGTCGCAGGTTATGCCCAGGCAATTGAAGCGTTCGATTCTCGCCTGCCCGAAATTGAATCTATCCTTCGTCCAAACGACCTCGTCTTGATCACTGCTGACCACGGATGCGACCCCACATGGCCAGGTACAGATCACACGAGGGAATATGTTCCCGTGCTGTTTAACGGTCCGAACGTGTCTCCATCAAACTTGGGAAAGAGATCGAGTTTTGCAGACATGGGTGCGACCATTGCCGCTCATTTAAATACACGTAAATTAGATCATGGAGTTGCGTGTAAATGGTAAGATTCCCGGAGTTGTAAAAAGGGGGGTTGTATTGTGTTTCACAATCGCAAGCCTCACCGTACTTCTTGAAATGGATTTAAGGGCAAACGCCCAAACTGAACTTTCTCGATCTCAACGTCAAGAACTGAAAAAGCGGACTAAAAACTCGCAAAATATAATCGGAGATCTCGAGAAGAACTATCTTAACAAACAAGAGAACCATTACAAACTTCAAGATCGCAAGACGCGCAGAATCATGCGAAGAGGACAGAAACAAGCTAGAAAACAAGCAAGTAGGAGGTCTCAGTCTTGGTTTCAACGGCTCATATTCAGATGGAAAAGCAGGAAATAAATACAAAATTTCACAGTTTTTCACAAAGAACATTAAACCCCTATATTTACGCTCTCTATTGAAACGCGTGAAATACACCTGCGAATGATTCGGCTTGCTACATTTATATCTGCCATTTTGCTCTTCACGAGCGCTGGAATAGCCCAAGTGGGCTCTGGTACTTTAAAAGGAAAAGTTACTGATTTTGACTCTGGGGAGCCTCTCCCCTTTGCCTCAGTCGTAATGTTTCTTAACGGCAACCAGGTATCTGGTACAAATACAAACTTCGATGGGGAATATACCATCAAGCCTATTTCTCCAGGGACATACGACGTCCTGTTAAGTTTCGTTGGTTATCAATCAAAGAAAATTACGGGTGTCCGTATCAATGCAAATAAAATTCATTTTGTCAATGCCGAAATATCCGCTGGGGTATTGGTGCAAGCAGCTGAAGTTGTAGAATACGCTGTTCCATTGATCGATGCCGATGGTGGAGCGTCAGGAGGAACTGTCAGCAGAGAAGACATTGACAAACTTCCTGGAAGATCTGCAACATCTATTGCAACCACAGTTGCTGGAGCAAGTACATCTGGTACTGGGGGCGGAATCTCAATCCGTGGAGCGCGGACTTCTTCGACTTGGATTTATATCGACGGAATTAAAATTCGTGGATCCTCAGCCCTACCTAAATCTGCGATTGAAGAAGTACAAGTGGTTACAGGAGGTATCCCCGCGAATATTGGTGATGCTACGGGTGGAGTCATTAACATTTCCCTTCGTTCTTCAAGTCGCACATGGTTTGGTGGCGGTGAGGTTATTTCATCTGGGCTGCCTATTGGAGAGAAATCTTACGGTTTAGATAAATTCGGATACAACCTCGCAGAAGGTGTTGCGTCAGGTCCAATCTTCTTTCGCAAAGATGAAAACGGCAAAAAAACAGACCCACTTGTAGGTCTCTTTATCGCTGGAAACGTCACCTATCAAAAAGACCCCCGACCTACTTTTGGGGGCGTTTACAGAATAACGGACGCAGCGCGTGATGAACTTATTGCGAACCCACTCAGACTGAACATCAGTTCAGCTGGAGAGATTAACGGCGCCATCTACAACGCTGACTTCCTCACTGAGGATGACTTCACGAAGATCGATACTCGAATGAACGTCGGATCTAAAAGCGCGAACATCGTTACCAAATTTGACATCAATACAAATGAATTTACGACGCTTACTTTAGGAGCAACTGCATCAGGGGGCATCAACAACACCTTTGATTATGCACGATCATTAATGAATTGGGAGAACAACAATCTGAACACCAGTTACGATTGGCGCGCGTATGCAAAGTACAGTCAACGATTCGTCAATGAAGAGGGAGACAACTCGAGCAACCTCAGCAATGTGTTCTACCAAATTATGGTTGACTATAGCCAAAGCTTTAGGAGTACCCAAGACGCAAACCACAGAGATGACTTCTTTAAATATGGACACGTAGGGAAGTTTGAAGTTTACAATAGAAATTCATATGGTTACAATCCTACTTCAGGGAGATTCTTACACAACGGTTGGGAGGATACACTTGTTACTTTTGAATCTTCTGAGTACAATCCCAATCTTGCAGCGATAAACAATCAATATTTCTCTCTATTCGATCAAGAACCCTACAACACGTTTGTAGATGGACCTTATGAAAGCTTGTTAGAGGTGCAAAACGGAAACGCGCTGCTGAATGGACAAAGTCCCTCGTCAACATATGGCCTTTGGAGCTATGTAGGTACACAAGGCTCAGACTACTTCAAATCAAACAATTCTCAATTCCGGATAAGTGCTGCTGGTTCTGCAGATATCGGAGATCACGCGTTACAAATGGGTTTCGAATATGAGCAACGAAAGGATGCGTTCTTCTCATTGGCACCGATCGGATTGTGGCAATTGGGTAGACTGTTGTCAAACTCTCATATTAAAGAGCTGAACTTCAACGATTCTACAATCACAAACATTGGTACAGAGTACTATGTGACGTATGGTCGCCTTATTGGAGAGAACCAATTCATGTTTGACAGAAATTTACGTCGAGAGCTAGGGCTTAACCCAGACGGGAATGACCTCATAAACATCGATGGATTAGATCCCGACTTCTTTACTTTAGATATGTTCAGCGCAGATGACCTCCTCAATCAAGGGAGCAACCTTGTCAATTACTCAGGATACGACCCCTACGGAAACAAGATCACTGGACGCCCTTCCCTTGAGGATTTCTTCGGGGACACGAATGATGAAGACTTTTATACACGTCCTATTGGCGCTTACGAACCTATTTACATCTCTGGATACATCATGGATAAATTCACATTTGATGACATCATCTTCAATGTGGGTTTGCGTATCGACAGATTTGATGCAAACCAGAGTGTGTTAAGAGACGCTTACGTAATAGGTGACGCATACACCCTCGGAAGAGCCTCGACATATATCAATGAAGTTTTCGGTGAAGATGTGGTTGTGCCAAACAACATCGGAGACGATTTTGTGGTCTATGTTGATGCGCTTGATGATCCCAACGCGATTGTAGGATACAGAGACGGTGATACATGGTACAACGCAGTCGGAACTGAAATTAATGACCCGGATATTCTTGCCGTAAACGAACCTTACCCTGCACCATGGTTGGTAGACTCTAAGGCTCCACTAGATGACAAAGCATTTAAAAACTTTGTGCCAGAGGTAAATATCATGCCTCGTATCTCGTTTTCGTTTAATATTTCCGACGAAGCTGTATTCTTCGCTCATTACGATATCCTCACGCAACGTCCTACTTCGAGCAATAGATTCTCTCCGATCGATTACCTATTTATTGAAAGCAGAAACAACCTCATCTCAAATCCAGACTTGAAGCCTGAGAAGACGATCGATTATGAGTTGGGATTCCAACAGGTTCTCACAAAGACTTCGAGTGTGAAAATATCCGCATACTACAAGGAAATGCGCGATATGATTCAAGTAAGAAACTTTACAGGTGCTTACCCGAGACCATACAGAGCCTTTGGCAACTTGGACTTCGGAACAGTCAAAGGATTCACTGTCGGTTACGATATGCGTAGAACTGGAAACATCCGAATCAATGCAAACTACACCCTTCAGTTTGCCGATGGAACAGGATCGACCACAGAAACGGCACTTGCGCTCATCAACGCAGGGCTTCCAAACCTAAGATCTATCAGCCCGCTTACATATGACCAACGTCATCGAATTGTAGCGAACGTTGATTACCGTTATGGCAAAGGCGAACAATACGACGGACCCGTCATAAATCTCGGAGGTAAGGAAAGACAACTGTTTGCTGAAATGGGGGTAAATGTGATTGCAAACCTTGGATCTGGAACTCCATATACAGCTTCTTCAATAGCGACTCCTATCACAGGTGAAGTAAGTCCTTCAACTGAAGGATCCATAAACGGATCTCGTCTTCCATGGCAATTTAATATGGATTTAAATTTCGACAAAAACTTCTCAATAAATATTGGCAAAGAAGGAGAGGAAAATAAGACTGTGAACTTAAACGTTTACCTGTGGGTGGGTAATTTACTCAACACTCAAAACATCAATTCAGTATATCGATTTACCGGTGTTAGCAATGATGATGGTTACTTAGCGGCGGCTCAATACCAGCCACTTATTAATAGCCAAACAAATCCTGACTCTTTTAGAAACTACTACACGATGTATACGGACAATCCTTTTAACTTAGGTCTCCCTCGTACACTTCGTCTTGGTCTTAAATTCGACTTTTGATGTTTGCAAGCAAGAAACTCATGAAACGTATTCTTTCCTTATTTGCTGTTGTACTTATAGCTCAACCTTTACTTGCATATAAATATGTTGGTGATCCGGTGCCTGGAGCGAATGACGATTCAAATAACAACAGTACAGAAGTACTGCCTCAGCTTCGGTCAGCAGCATGTGCGCCAGCAACTGCACTTAGAGATATCGAATGGAATAACGTGAAAGCGCTTATTGAAACAGGCGGATCTCTTTGGCAAGACAGAGCAAACAGCAGCGGTTCTTACGAAGTCCCTAGGGGCGGAGGTGTAAGCTCATTGTACGCAGGTGCTTTGTGGATGGGTGGAATCTCTCCCGACCAACAGCTTAAACTTGCAGCATTGACTTTTAGACAAGGAAATGATTTCTGGACGGGTCCTCTTACAAATGACGGTGGTGCGGAAATTGATGCAAACGTTTGTCAGGAATACGATAAGTTCTTTGTATCCACTCGCGCAGAAGCTCAACTTCACAGATCATATTATGATGCACTTCAAGCGGGAACCGTTGATGAGGAATTTCCTGATGGATACGCAATTCCTTCCTATTTCTATGACTTCCCCGCTCACGGAGAACCAGCCCTTAACCAAGACTACTATCTTGGACCATTTAAGGATTATGATGGAGACGGTTATTATGACCCTAACCAAGGAGACTATCCTTGGTATGATTTCCTGTCAGAGATAGATTGTAAAGAGCGTAGAAGAGAAGATATTGTCCCTCTTTATGGTGACAGAAACTTTTACTGGATTTTCAATGACAAAGGAAACGTTCACTCAGAATCTCAAGGAGAACCTATCGGAATGGAAATCCGAGCTCAAGTATTCCAATTCTCTACGAATGATGAGGTAAACAACATGACTTTTCACAACTATGTCCTCATCAATCAAGGGACACAAACCTTAAGTGACACATATTTCGGAGTATGGGTAGATGCAGATGTTGGGTCAGCTATTGATGATTATGTAGGATGTGACGTGCAGAGGGGCTTAGGATATGCTTACAATGGAGATGCCTTTGACGAACCATCTGGTGACTCGCCAGGATATGGTGAGAACCCACCAGCTGTGGGTATTGACTTTTTCGAGGGTCCATACCAAGATTCTGACGAAATTGACAATCCTCTGACTGACGTGTTTACCGATGCAATTGATTCTTTGGGTATCCCATACGAAGGAATTGGGATTGGATATGGCGATGGTGTAGTCGACAATGAGCGGTTCGGGATGCGTCGTTTTGTATACTACAACAACAGCGGAAATAACATTAACGGAGAGCCTTCTACCCCACTTCATTACTACAACTACATGAATGGGATCTGGAAGAATGGTCAGAAGATGGCGTATGGTGGTGATGGTGTAAGTGCTGCTACGGGAGCAAATCTAGATATCCCATGCGACTATATGTTTCCTGGAGAAACAGACCCATACAATTGGGGTACGGGTGGAATTAATACAGAACCATGGACAGAGGTCAGCTCGGGGAACCCTCCTGCGGATAGACGATTCATCCAATCTGCCGGTCCTTTCGTTCTTGAACCAGGTGACTTTAACAACATTACGATGGGCGTTGTATGGGCGAGAGCAAGCGCGGGAGATCCGTTTGAAAGTGTGAAATTACTGCGTCAAGCTGACGACAAGGCTCAAGCGCTTTTCGACAATTGTTTTGAAATAGTAAGTGGGCCGGATGCGCCAGATGTTGCCATTCAAGAACTTGAAAATGAGGTTATTATTTACCTTACGAATAACAATTCACTTTCAAACAACTTCAATGAGGACTACGTGATGTTTGACCCAGGTATTCCTAAGCTAGATGTGGATGGAGAAGAATATGACAGTCTTTCACGCTCATACACATTTCAGGGATACCAAATCTATCAATTGTCTGACAACACCGTATCGGCTGCAGACCTCAATGATATTGAAAAAGCGAGACTTATTTTTCAATGCGATGTGATGGACGACATTGTGAATGTCGTGAACTATGTACAAAATGAAGAAATGGGCTTGGCTGTGCCATTCCTTATGGCGCAAGGTGAAAACGATGGCATTCAGCACAGTTTCAGAGTGACAAAAGATGCGTTTGCACAAGGAAGCAACATCCTGATCAATCACCGCACGTATTACTTCATGGCGCTCGCTTATGGATACAATGAATACGAAGAATACAATGCTGTAACTGGAACAGGCCAAGACATTCAGTACAAGGCTTCTCGTAAAGGCGCCGTAGGTTCTATTAGAACGTACTCGGGCACGCCGCACCTTCCTTCCCCTGAGTCTGGCGGAACGATTCAGAATTCTGAGTATGGAGATGGTGTTGTCGTGACGCGCCTTGAGGGCAAAGGAAATGGCAACAACGTCATCGAGATTTCGACGGACAGTGAGACGGCTATTTTAGAAAGTGCAAACGGACGCGTTGCAGAGCTTACCTACTCTGGG
>Ga0115005_10001818_pt1 | contig 17094 bp, 17 predicted proteins | sample ArcOceMetagenome_FD_87163 | JGI IMG/M metagenome (GOLD analysis project Ga0115005, IMG submission 87163) | Marine eukaryotic phytoplankton communities from Arctic Ocean - Arctic Ocean - Greenland ARC118M Metagenome | ecosystem: Environmental > Aquatic > Marine > Oceanic | place: Arctic Ocean... | reverse complement strand
TTGGTTATTGGTTATTGGTTATTGGTTATTGGTTATTGGTTATTGGTTATTGGTTATTGGTTATTGGTTATTGGTTATTGGTTATTGGTTATTGGTTATTGGTTATTTGTTTCGGTGGTGAATTTTGGAATGATGGGTTGTCTGTCGTGTACGAGTATAATATGTTTGACGAGAGGTTGATGTCAAATGAGAGGAAACTTGTTCAAAATTAGACCCGTGCGTGGTGTCCGTCCTAAACTTTTTGACGACTTTGAACTTTATCACCAATTTCATCTCACATTATTTTTTTCTTGTCTGCTTCATTTTGGACAGGTCTGCTTAGTCGGTATTTTTGCCATGGTGGTGCTAGCATTGTGGACTGTAGCTTTCAGAGTGATTTCGATCACGCGCAAAGACAATGCCGCTGCAAAAAGAAGAGGGTTCATTTTGCTCCTATGATTGTTACAGTCCGCACAATCTATCAGAGCAAACTGCTCGACAATCGTGCCACTTATCCCCTTGTGTCAATCCTAAGGTATTTTAGTGTATGTCAGAGAATTGTCCCTACGGATGCCCCATTTGTACCGCCGAGAGACGAACAAGGTGGCCCTGAGCTTGTTGAAGAGCCAGCAGCAGAAATACTAATTCCGCCAGCCAAGGGAAGCTCAAAGAGTGATTTCGATCACGCCGCAAAGACAATGCCGCTGCAAAAAAGAAGAGGGTTCATTTTGCTCCTATGATTAGTACAGTCCACACAATCTGGCAGAGCAAACAAGAGGTGCGAGACAAACGTGCCAGTTATGCCCGTGTGTCAATCCTAATGTATTTTAGCGAATGCCAGCGAATTGTCCCTGCGGATGCCCCATTTTTGCCAACCTTGCAATTCCTAAAGTCTGCCTTGACCCGTGGGTTAAAGAGGGAAATCAATTCGCCGAGATACGAAATTAATATATAAAATAGAACGTCGCGATTTTTTAGATTGAGGTCGCAGAAAAGCAATTCTCTAGACATTTTATTTGAATCTGTTGAAGCCAAACATTCCTTTGCTGAGAGAGAACAAGAGGAGTGTTTTAGAAAGCTGGAAGAAGAAGCGCGTCTAGTAGCAGCTGAAGCCCAAATCAAGAATGCTCAAAGAATTAGGAAATACAATGCTGAGCTCTTTCCCCATAAGGACTGTATCCAGCAAAATCCTCGCAAAAGATTCTGTTCCACCAATACCAAAGAAACATGCTCTAGTCCTCTCAAAATTTATCGGAAGAGCGGTGTACAAGAGCAGGACAAGCCTCCAGGCAGCTTGGTCCAGCAGGGATTAGAGGTTTTTGTGGATAACGAGGGAAGTGAATCCGATTGCTCGGAGCCAGGTTATGCTGCGACCAGCATTGAGCAAGGTTGTTCAGAGCTTGTCGAAGAGCCAGCTGCAGAAGAAATAATTCTGCTAAGGGAGGTTCAAGCGTGTGAGCTATGCCACGATCAGGGTGGTGTGCAAACATTTATGATCAACCATTTCTTTTGCAGTCTGTTATAAATGAGATCACAGTTTTTATCCTAAGAATAAAGGTACGTGTACTCATAGATTTCTTTAAAGGGGTTGTCGATACTTCGCATCTAAATTCTTCTTCTTCTTGTAAGGGAGCCATTCTTTAATAATAATAATAATAATAATACACAAAGATTACTGATTTAAACAATATAAACCTAAGCGGCAAAAATCAGTCCCAATAGGAGGGTTTTGAGTTGTCTCGTAGTTTATGTGAAATTATATGATCCGCTGCCTGCATTTGCCATCAGAACCCTCTTCAAATTGTCGAGAGAAATCTCTCCATTTTCAATTTTCAATTTTGTTCCACATCGAGTTTCTCAAATTCTTTTCTAAGCTCTGTTATTTGATCCAGAAGTAGAGTGAAATCAATCACTTCGCACATGAGCTTCCTAATATCTGACATCTGACATCCCTCTAAATTTTCTGAGGGCGTGCTGTACTGTCAAACTAAGACCTCTATTATCGTTTCGGTTGTCCTAATTCTGCGTTCACTGATGCCCTTGCGAAGAGATGGCTGATCTGATAGTAGTAGAAGCAACCATCGAAGGAATCATATCACTCGGTTCAAAGGAAGGAATTGACTACTACGGCGTAAGAGATGGCTGATCTGATGGAACCATCGAAGGAATATCACTCGGTTCAGAAGAAATCATTGCCGAAGGCGTAAGAGATGGCTGATCTGATGGCACCATCGAAGGAACATCACTCGGTTCAGAGGAAGGCATTGATGACGGCGTAAGAGATGGCTGATCTGATGGAACCGTCGAAGGAATATTTTAGACATGAACATAGTTCAACCTCTTCTTGTCCATTTTACTCATACAAGTTTGAAAGTGGGCGCGGAAAAAATTGCAAGCAAGTGGGTACACTTGGAGTTGACATAAGATACTATACTGTTTATATTTGAATTTGTTTGAATTTATTGCAATGACAAACGGGTAATGGCAGTTATTCTAAGATCTTTGATCATGTTGGAAATGGGCCAGCGCAATTGCCACGCGACGCATCATTCATGTATGCGCCGACAAAGAAAAATTAAGATGGATCGTTACGCAAGCGGGGTAGCTACTTGCTAGCCAGAGTTGTGTGCTCATTGATGACACTGCCTGACAATCTACTCGTAGCGCAGAAGTAACAATTACTTCTTCCTCACTAGTGTACGTATCATATTTTTATAATTAAACAACCTCAACACAGCAAGTCAACAGAGGGAGAATCCTGAAATATTCGAGAATCAAAATGAGGAAACTTGTATGTGTTATACAACATGTCATCTCTGTCGTTTTCGTCCTGATACAGCCGAAAGCAGTCGCTAGCTTCCAACCGCAAACATGTGTAGGTGGCAGACTAAAGTCTTTCCGCCAACCATCATCCATAATCCTCAATTCAAGCCAATCAAGAGAAGGATTTCGCGACCTAGAATCTGCTTCACAATCATACGTAACATTCAACCATCCGAAAACAAATACTGAAGTAACCCTCGTCGGATGTCTGCATGGATCTTCCTCATCAGCTAAGGACGTATCACAACTTCTTAACCAAGCCACGACAGACGTGGTAGTTTTAGAACTCTGTCCGACGCGTTATAAAGACCTCATGAAAGAAATTGACCGACGTAAAACGAACGAAATGAAATCGAATGGGAGTTACATCAAAATGGTCCAAAAGACCGTCGAAGCTAGGGGGGTGTCGACTGGTATAGCTGCGGCAGTACTTGGAGGAGCTTCCGGAATATCAACATTTCTATCAGGGTTCGATCCTGGATTGGAATTCATTACAGCTATGGAATATGTGGAGGATAAATCTCGTGAACGTGACGAAAAAGGTTGTGATGTGGATGTGATTCTAGCAGATCAAATGGTGGACGAAACATTACGGCGATTTGGTTCCTTACCATCTATAAGTTTTGATATGTTCCAGGCATATCTGGGTTCAGGATTTAATTGGAAGCATACATATGGCGAGGATGCTGCCGTTCTCGCGAACGCCGTATCGGGGGGTGGAGACTTTCAGGTAGATATGAGAAAAGCCTTGATTCGAAATAAGGCGGTCGTCTTAGATTTGGTGCGATTGACACTGCCGACGTTTCTCTTTATTGAGTCAGTTAACATTTTACTTGGAAGCATGTTTGACGATTTCGCCAAGATGGATGCTGTGGACTCGAATTCTCTGGACTTTGATCTTGGGACTATCATGGTAGATTTGGCATCGACCATGACATCTAGCGATTGGTGTGCACTTGCCGGTGATATAACCTTTGAGATATTGTCGTCTTGCCTTGTACTGTTTTTGGGATATATTTTGGTTGCTGTCCCAACGTCCAAAATAATTTTAAGTGAAAGAGACAATCAGTTGGCCAAAGGGATTGATGATGCATGTAAATTCGCATCGACGAAGCTTTTAGACAGAGGTGAAAGTGACTGTGGACGAGTAGTTTGCGTGCTTGGATTCTTGCATGTCAATGGTGTTGCCAAGAAACTATTACAGCAATCTTGATTGATTCATAAATTAAAAGTGTATTATATTATTCAAAGATACATATTACCATAATCGTAGTATATACATATATATATATATTCAGCAGTACATTGAACATCATCCATCCCAACATTCACATCCAAACCCCTACGAGCTACTTACGCTGCTACGATTCATTCCTCATTATTTCGAATCACATCCTCTGCCCATTTCTTCCCTCTAGTTTCCTCCCTCCTACCTCTCCTCGCCTGCTCAATCTCCAAACTCTGCCTGTGCATTGTAGCCTTGACCCATTGCTTGGCCTTTTCCTTCCTCATTTTTTCTAATTTCGCCATTTTCTGCGCTTTTTCATGAGCTATTCGTTTCGATTTTTCTTCAATCTGCGTCATGGATTGGTCGACCCAGTCGTTGGATCGTTTCGATTTTGCCAGCGCCTTTTCGATTCGTTCCTCGTCGTCCCAAATGGTGGATGTTACATTTGTTGTTGTTTTTGTTTTTTTCGCTTGGTCTACTTCTGTTGGTATTGACATTGACGCAGGTGCACTTACCCGTACACGTACCCCCGGTATGTATCGTTTTCGAGTGCTTAGTTTGCGTATGGTGTTGGCGCATATGCTTGCTATTATAGATGCGGCAATGTTTCGTTTTGTGCCAGTTTTGTAATGTGCAATAGCTGCACTGCAGCACAGTATGGCAACAAGTTTCGTGCCCGTCCGTATTCTGTGACTGTGACTCGTCATTTGCAGACTGCAAACATTTGTAGTTTTACGTGTATTCTCTATGAATAATTTCTTGTATATTCTGCTAGATCTACTACGTGTAGATCTTGATCTCGATTTCGATGGACGATATCTACTAGCATTTACTTCTGTTATAGTCGTAAAGGTCTCGAATGATGTACTGCTGGACACAGGCAAAGACGAGGACGATGAGATGGTACGTGTATTTGTAATCGTTTTTGGCATCATGGTCAAGGTTCGTAATGTCTCTCGAGAGGGAACCATCAATGCACGACAGCTGAAGCCTCCCCCAAAAATAATGAGAAAGGCAACTGTCGCTCTCATCATGAATGTCGTTTGAAGTTGAATTACTGAATTGAATTGTACCAGGGGATAACTGTCGCTACTACCATGACATACAAGTACTAATTAGTTCCCTTCAACAACAAATGCAAAAACAACAACAACACACACCACTCTACTGTAAGTTGAAATTTTTGTTCAAGACACGATGGCCGGGCTTTCAAGACACGATGGCGGGCTTTCCGTTCCACCAACCTGAAAGGGATTGTTCTCAAAATCGTGACTGGACCCCTCCGTCTCAACTCATGATTTACTTTGGTATGTGTCCTCCGATAGATGGATGATGCAAAACAAACAGAAGGATGAAGATGGAGGGAGGGAGGGCTAGCTAGGACCCAAGCTCAATCAAGCGCAACAACACAACCCAATACCATTAATTCACAAACAACCGGTCAACACTACTGTACATATCCAGCAGTGACCACCAAGTTCCCTATCCCAGCATTCATTCATCCACAACATATCACTCATCTCAATAAAAAACTTTGAAAGGCTCCCATCACCAATACCTCTAAAGCCTTACATTACAGCCTACAGTAATTCTATCCTCTACGAGTACTGACACATAGTTACATACACAAATGACAATGGAAGTAGATACAAATACAGCAGCACCATCACAACTACTGTCCGAAAAGGAGCCTTTCAGTCAAACAGAAGAAGAAAACGAAGACCTCACCAAATCCCTATGCATTCCCCTCTCCTCCAACCCATCAGAATTCATCGAAATATTCCCTGAGGAAATATCAACCGTCGAATCGTCCAAACTAGCCTCCATCCTCCAAGATGAAAAGGCACCTCTCGCGCTATGGACCGACGCCGCCCTCCTCTACATGACCCACAAGCGCGAACAAGACTCCACAATTCTTCTTTCCACAGCATGTTCCGAATTACTCGATAAGCAAAACCTCGGTAACAAGGAGGAACGAACTCGTATCCTCGCAGCGGCCGGAATCGGATATTTGACCCAGTCGAATAAATCCGGGACATTGGGGAAATTATCCTTCCCCGGTCTATCGGGGATGAACCATGGTCACGGACATGATAGGACCGCTCAGCAGAGGGAGGCTACGGATCATAATGAGGAATGGAGGGTGTTGGCGGATAATCACTTTACCCGCGCTTCAAAGCTCAATCAGCTCTTTCCCATGACGTGGATCGGGAGGGGTATGCTCAATCTCTCCATTGAGAGATTTGATCAGGCTAAATTCTTTTTTGAAACTACGCTCAAGCACTGTGGTATGGTTCTGCCTGCCCTTTTGGGGATGGCGTGTGTTTACTTTAAAGAAGGGGATTATCAGAGTAGTCTCGAGATGTATTCCAAGGCAATTACGCTTTTTCCAAACAAGAGCGGGGCCAGTGCGAGGGTTGGGCTGGGGTTGGCGTGTTATAAATTGGGACAAGTAGATAGAGCCAAGAAAGCGTTTCAGAGGGCTCATGCTATGGATGAGAAGAATGTGGAAGCCATGGTGGGGATTGCTGTTTTAGATGTGGCTAATTTGGATGAGACATTGGCGGCATCGTCCAAGAATGGTTCTAGCGATTATCGAAAAACGGCAGATAATGCCATGAGGTTGATTTCGATGGCAAATTTGATTGATGATTCCAATGCTATGGTAAAGAATCATTTGGCTAATTATTATTTTAGGAAGTGGACGACTGTTACAGGTGTCACTGTTTCTGTGAAGGAGGGAAGTGTGGTTGTAAATGGGAGTCGACCAGTGGATTTAGATGCGGGGGATAGGATTCGGATTGGTTATGATTTTGAAACGAATATTTTGGGGGATGGCGACGATGATATGATGGATGATGATAACATGACGTTTAAAGTCAAGGATCTTTGGAAATCAGAATCTGCTGGTAAGTAGAGATGCAATACTGCTGCTGCGACTGCAGTACAGTACATTCACCTTATCGTGTTATGCCATATTCATGGATCCATCCTAACATCTCCATGTCATGAATGCTCAAAGACGGACTGAAATTATGGAAAAAGGATTATGATCGCGTCATTGATTTGGCAAAGGGAGCATACTCATCAACAACTGTGGAAGGCATCCAAGCTGAATCCCTCTACATTCTTGCCAGAGTCTATCACGTCCGAGACGACATGGAGAATGCGAATAAATTCTACGAACGTGCCTGTAAACTTGCACCAGATCTTAGTCCGGCACGTTTCGGACTGGCTCAAACCTTAATTTGGGACGAAACCTTCGATGAGGCTGCGGGTCATTTGCGTCTGGTAGTGGGAAAATCTCCTTCCGCGACGGATGCTCATGCCACATTGGGATTGTTGGAAGTTAAATCTGGTAAAGATCGAAAGGGGGCATTTTCTTATCTGAAAAAGGCTATTGATTTAGAACCGGCAAATGCCGATTTGGTCTTATTGGAAGCTTTGGCGTTGCAACAACAAGAGAGTGACTACCAGCAATCATTGGAAAGATACAAGAAAGCTGTTGAGCTTATGGAATCACAGGGAGAATCTGTTTCATGGGTAGTTTTGACAAATATGGGGGTTTTGTGTCATGAAACGAAGAAATATGACGAAGCTGCTTCTTGTTACGAAAAGGCGTTGAAGTCTTTGAAAGAAGATGGGAAGATTAATAGTGCGGAAGCCAGGCTTGATAGTGAAACAGATCATATTTATCAAAAAGATAACCATCTTTTCTGGGAATTCGTTGAGACTAGGGTCGAGTGCTCTCAAGATGAATCTGACGAATCCAAATTGACGTGGAATCTTGATTCCGAGTGTGTGGCTTTGAAGGTTGGCGATCACGTACGACTTGGAGATGTTTTTGAATCTGAAGTAGATGAGATTAATGGTCAACAGCTAAAGCTCAAGCAAACATTCATGGTTCCCGAGACCGAGGAAGAGACACCCAAAGATGGCACAAAGATGAAGCTTTCTGTGAAGAGAACGAATGAACGTCTAGGCAACCCTTCTGCCATCAGCGTCGCCTTTAATTTAGCACGTCTTCACGAAGCAGCGGGTCGAACTGTGGCAGCAGTAGAACTTCACAAAGCAATTGTCAAACGTCATCCATCCTACGTTAATAGTTATCTCCGTCTAGCATGTATTGCGAGAGATTTTGGGTCGCTTGCAAATTGTTCGGAATGGCTGAAAAGTGCATGTGCTGTTGCCCCCGGTAATCCCGAGGTACTTACTCTGGTTGGTAATCTCCACCTTTCTCTCTGCGATTGGAAGCCCGCGCAAGATGTTTTCAATCAGCTTTTGGAGCAAAAGGTTCCAAATGTTGAGGCCTATTCTATGCTTTGCTTGGGAAATATTTATTTCAATAATCTCAAGACACCAGACAGATATTCCAAACACTTGAAATACGCCGCTGATTTTTACAAACGCATTTTGAACAAAGATAATGCAAACGCGTTTGCTGCGAATGGAATAGGGACAGTATTGGCTGAGAAGGCAGACCTTCCGAGAGCAAAGGACATTTTCAACAAAGTCCGTGAGATGAGCGACGATTCGATTCCAGATGCGTTGCTGAATCTTGGTCATATCAACCTTGCTTTGTCAAAACATCCAGAAGCTCTTAAGATGTATGAAACTTTTATGGAACGCTCCCGGAATAGTGATGCACCCATTTCAAGCAAAAGTCAGAATGAAGACGAAGTAGAAGTTCTTCAATACATTGCTTTTGCATACTTTGACTGGGCCAGACAAACCGAAGCATCAAATAACGTGAAGGCTGCTCCAGCTGACGATCGCTATAGAAAATGCATCGAATACATCGAGAAAGCGCTAAAGAAGACGAAGAAAGAGAATCTTGTGCTCCGATACAACTGGTGCATGGCAAAGCTAGCTGCCGCTAATTGTGTTCTGCAAAAGCTCACACGTGGCATCCGCCGTACAGCGCAAGAAGTTAAAGATGCCCTAGACGGTCTCCAAGAGAGCCTTCCAAAAGTTCAAATGATGCTTCAATGGAAGCAAGAAGGAAAGAAGGTACCGGTGTCTTCCGCTCTCATGAATGGTTTTGTTACTCAGTGCAAAGCAAATATCGAAAGTGCGAAGTCACACTTGAGCGAAGAGATCAAGAAGGAGGCCGAAGCTTCCGAACTACGCGAACTCCAACAAATGGAAGCTATGGCAAAGCAGAAAGAGAAAGAACTTGCCGAGTTGGAAGAGAAGGAGAAACATGCAAAGAAGCAAGAACAGATTGAAGAGAAGGCCCGTGTCAAGATGGAGAAGGTTAGCTCGCTTCTCGAGGGGTGGGAATATGATGCTCATCAAGCAAAACAAGAATCTGAGGCCAAGAAGAACAAAAAGGCTGGAATAAAGAATGCTGCCCCAGAGGCGGAGGATGACGACGAAAATAATGGGAAACTTTTCGATGAATCATCAGATGAAGAAGATAATAACGAAGAACACATTGCCGAAGGCACAAAGGATCAAAGTGAGAAGACTGCAGCCGAAATTCAAACGAAGAACCTATTCGGTGATAGCGACGACGACGACGATGAAGATGACAACGATGGCGTCGCCAAAAAGGGCGAAGATGACAACGATGGCGTCGCCAAAAAGGATGAATCTGAGACGCCTAACCCAGCTGTCACTGGAAAAGACTTATTTGGGGATGATAGCAGTAGCGATGAAGAATTAGTTCCCAGTAAGAGAGGGAACGGCGAAACCGATGATGAAGATGCAGCACCTTCCAAGAAAAGGAAGATAGCCGAAGATTAAAACAACATATTAAGATCTTTTACACCTCTATTTAAAATATTTAGCTACCGGTACGCATTTTTTTATCCACTTATACATTTTGAAATTATGAGTACACGTACAACAGTTGGAATATTATGTATTCTTTACACTGTGGCGCCGAGAGATCGCTTACGTCTGCCACGCTTTGGTTGCCACACAAATCCAAGAGCATCTAGCTGGGCTCTTCTAGAGACTGCAGTTTGAGCGTTTTTCAGATATGCACCTTTCAGGCGCACATCTTTCAGCCTTTGACCCAATTTTAGACCCCACAATGTGTTTGGCCAAGGCCAATCGTCACCATCTTGATAGAGAGACGTGATATTCTCACTTGACGAAGAACGTGGAGGCGAAGGAACAACGAAATTCACAGGTACATCTAATTTCTTACCATGCAGTTTCGCATAGATGGCAGCAGCATGGACAACTTCCAACCAGACTAGAGTGGAGTTACCACTAGGCAGTAAACCTACCTCAACCAAAGCCTTTTGCCTTTCTAGGTCATTTTTGATGTATAAACCCTTCTGCCGCACTGCAGAACACTTGACTCCTAATGGATACCCCCAGAATTCTTCCGGCCATGGATTCTTTTTGTTCGAATCCTCCAGAATTTGTCCCGCAGGAACGACAAAGGTAGACTTGACCTTCAAAGGTCGAAAAAGTCCATCCGCCTTGAATTCCTGCTCATGCTTAGCATAATACTTGACAGCGAGCAGAAACTTCCGAAAGGCCTGTTCACTAACATCCCACACAAATCCTAAATTATCCAACTGCCTCCTCCTCGCCCACGCCGTTTCATCATCCCTCAAAAAGTCCCCTCGTGATCGTATCCGATGCACGCAGTTTCCCAACGGTATCCCCCACGTGGCCTTTGGCCATCCTTCCTTCTCAGCATCCTCATACGGTACCACAAAGGAGGCAGGAACTTGCACCTGACCGTGGATAGACTTGTATATAATCAATGCTTCCAAAACAAGGTTATATTCAGGTTGCAGTTTTTCCCATACGAATTCCAGTTGGTTCAGTTCGTAGACTCTTTCGGGCCTTGATGCGACGTGAAAAGCCCACCAATTCATATTGTATACTGTATTGGAAAGATAGAGGTTATGCCATTCAGGTGGGAAGTCTTTGGTACATGGTACTCTGTATCCTCGTGGTATCACTAGGTTACCATGTTGTTCATGATATTTTTGCAGGACTTGAATTGTGGATTGATAGGGAATGTGCATCCCTGATATGCATTTGGTTGCAGTTCTACTTATATCTGTCGCCGGAACTGGTGGTGTCACTGTAAATCTTGCGCTGAGCTCACTTTTGGCACGAACAGATGGTCTAAGCACGCGTTGGCTGTTTCCTCCGTCACAAACACATTTTCTTCGAGATTTCTTTGGGTGGTGAAAGAGTGGTGGTTGTTGAGTAAAGGATGATGATACACGTACTGTTCCTAACAGCATAGACAGATTCAGAATCTGTTCGATTTTCATTGTTGAAAAGCTGGATGTAAATTCTTTTTGTTATCCCTTGGCAAGAGGTTGCCAATGGAGAAACTTGTGGAATGAATGCTGTTTGCTTCAACAAGTATGCCGTAACGGAGGTCTTCGTGGTAAACGCATGTTGAAGTCTATTTGTATTTTCGTCCTGTTTCCAGCTGTTTCCGGTATTTTTAGAGTTGAAAATGTGAGATACACCCAACATGGAACGGTTAGTATAATACTAATACGTCATTCATAAAACAACTTGATTCTTCAATCTCGTCTCCCCCCCCACCCAATCTTTCCAAAAATTCTCATCCAAGAGAATTTCAAAAAACCATCGGTTTGGTGCCAAGGAAGGCGATCAAGAAGATCCAGCCAGGAGTTTCGATGGCCGGCGACGACCTTGATGGATTCTCAAGAAGGAGCAAATCAAAGGAAAAGTTGGACATTCCACATTCAATACATCAACATCAAAAAAGAACAACCAACAACACATATAAGAAACAACACCATGCGTCTCACACTGCTATTGACCTCATTCTTCACCGCAAGCCATGCCTTCTCACCTGGAAGCATCAAATCCTCAGTCGCCGTTCGAAGCGATGCTTCCACAGTCTTCATGACTGCCACGGTTTCCGACACCGACACAAGCTCGCCAGACGCATCCCCAACCAAATCCAAAAATCTCTCCATCCTCACATTCGACCTCGACGATACACTCTATCCCGTAGACATAGTGCTCAACGAGGCTAATGCCGCATTCGCTAGGTCTATGAAGCAATTTGGATATGATAACATTGAACCTGCAGATATCGTATCTACTGGAAAGAAAATTAGGGAGGATATGGCACAGACCGATCCCGAGGAAGCTGCGACGTTGACACATACGGAGATTAGAAGATTGGCGATTAGGAAGGAGATGGAGGCGATTGAGTATCAGAGGAAGTTGCAGTCTTGTGCGGATGATTGGGCGACTCAAGTCAGTTCTTTGTCTCCTCTTGTCGTCATGAATGCCAAGAAGTAAGTTTCTCGCTCCATAATTTCTTTATGCGAATCCAATATTGGATATTCCGTTCCAAACATCTCACACAACATGGATTTATATTTTCTCATTCCTTTTTCTTTTCTAGATGGGCATCCACTGCTGTTTCACCCTCGGTCGTCGAAGCTGTCCTCAACGCATGGGAAATGGAACGCCACCACGCCGCCGAAAGACACCTCTACCAAGACGTTGTCCAAATGTTTGAACAGATCAAAAGCGACCATCCAAATGTCGTCATCGGAGCCGTCACTGATGGAAAGGCTAACCCACTATTCATGACATTCACTCTCGCCAAATATTTTGACTATTGTATTAATTGGGAAGATGATCAGGCGGGAAGGAAGCAATTCTTTACTGATTTGAGTAATGTGGAGAAGGATGCTGAACTCAGTTGGATTTATAATGCTGCTAAAGAGAAGGGAGAGGAATTGGCCCAGACTGGCTCTTTGTTGCGTGGAATGGAGTTCCCCAATCCCAATGTGGAGAATGTATGGATACACGTCGGAGACGATTTGGCATTGGATGTTGGTGGATCTGCTACTTGTGGTGCCAAGACTATATTGACGGAATTGGCTGATAAGCAGTACCACCAAACTGCTCGTCATCGTTTTGATAATGTGGACAACCTTCCTGATTGGTCTACCACTCCAAAGAAGGAGTTGCTTCGTCGACAATTGATGAATAAGGATGCTGAGGAAATGGTGGATAAGAAGGTTGCCTTCATATCGCATATTCCGGAAGCTGTCAATAATATCCTTGGGATAGAATAAGCATCTGATCGAATTGATTCAAGCCCAAATGGGAATGTTTCATGAATTTGACTCTTTCAATCTTCCAAAACTAAAATGAGCGGATGCAATACCAAAAATACATTGTGCTCATCAATCATATAAAATTATAATATCTCACAGACGATAATTTGAAATTGTTATTCACGGCAATGTGAAATTGTTTCGAATTATAATCTTTCATATCATTGTTCGCTTGCTCGCTTGCGACTTGAAAGCAGAGAAAGAATCTTTGCAAAGACCAAGCATTTGAATTGTACTTGTAGTCACGTTGCTGACATCTGGACATAAGCACCAGTGGTTTAGTGGTAAAATCCGACGTTGCCATCGTCGGGCCCCGAGTTCGATTCTCGGCTGGTGCACTTTGCTAACTTTTGTTAGTTAGCCTTGCCGATTGAATTGCATTTTGCTCATTTTTGTGAGCCTCCTTATTACTTGCTTGCCGATTGAATTGTCGTACATACCGGTAGTCTACTCATCTTCAAGGTCACCAATTCATAATCGTTTTTATAATTTCTTCATTCATTGTAGACTACTGTGAACTACTCAAGAATCCTGCACCGTTTCCGGCATTCACTCGAATTTGAGCGCTGCCTACAATTTTTTAGGAAGAAGCACCTCTTTGTTTTCGATGCTTTGATTGCTTCTTTTGCTTCTGTCCATTAGGTTCGACGCTTTTTGCTTGTGGATTCATTCATCACAGCAAACGCTCCAAACGATGTTTGTCTGATCAAGGAGTTTTAATTGAATGATGGCACATTCAAACATCTTTGGAAAGAGATTTTCATGACAAAATAGTTGTTATGTCGTAGTGTAGTTCTCGTCTATTTGGGTGTGACTGACTCGACTCGTATGTGATGCAGGTTGTAACATTAACTCATTGAAAGACGGGTGGAGATGAAGATTGTTTGTGTAATGGCATGCATGTGCGTACCGACAAAGACCATCCAGCGTTTTAAAACGACCTTCATGATGTGTTTTAATAAAACAAAATAAGAAAAATAAAGTTTTGTGTGACAACTAACACAAATTATTAATCCACCTCGCGGCTGCGTTTATGAATAGATCAATGTTAATCAGTAAACGTATGTACTGGAACCAAAGGACAATAATATTACAAAGTTAGTATCTTAAAAAGCAAGTTTTTTGTTTACTTGATTGATTTACTTTCTTATGCTACCATGGTAGAAGCAGTGGCAGACTCATATCTCCAGTTACCTGGAAGCTTTCTGGTGGTACGGTAGTATCTAGCCAAACGGTGGATACGAGACTCGATAAGAATCAAACGGAACTTGGAGTCCTTATCCTTGCGGTTACGCTCCAAATGCTTACGAACCTGAACAGCCTTCTTGATAAGCATGTAAAGATCCTCGGGAATCTCAGGTGCGAGTCCGTTAGCCTTGAGGATACGTACAATCTTCTGTCCAGTAACGGAGGTTACGGATGCGACACCATTGGAATCACGAAGAATGACACCGATCTGGGAAGGGGTGAGACCCTTCTTGGCGAGCTTGCATACGTGCTCCTCTACGTCAGCCGCAGAGATTTTGAGCCATGAGGGGGGAGTGCGCTTGTAAGGCCTGGCGCTCTTGGAGATACCCTTTCCTGGTGCATGTAGACGTCCCATCTGTGATTTTGGAGAATAATTGGATGAGTATGTTGCATACAATGACAATCTGTTCTTACCGTGACTGCGTAAAGGATTGCGTTTAGAGTGTAGAGGATCATCTAGTAAATACTAGAGGGAGGGCAGCAAGAGCATCAACATATCACACATCATGTGATACTGCATCTACAGTTCTTGTGCACCGCCAATTCAATCCATCACCCACACATCCCAAACCACAGGCACGGCTCGAAGGATCGATAAAGATAAAAGTGCAGATGGCAGTAACACTCCATTTCCATGGAGGTACCACAACAACTCACATTGCTTTAATTGACTGTTTCCTGTAGAAGAATAGAGAAGAAGTGAGCTTTCGAAAAGCTTTTGTTGTGCTTCTGGGTGCTTTGCGAATGGTGGAAATCCTACTTTACGCACGATAATGCGCGCATATATTTTACCGCTTGTACTTACCAAGAATTGTTACGTAGAAATCTGGTATGTCAGTACGTAGAAACGTAGAACGAGCAGTATCAAGTAAGTCGCAACTCTCGACGCAGCCCCCCCGAAAAACTCCACCAAGGAACAAGCAACCACATCTCTCCCTCCTTTACAGAAAAAATTAATCAAGATGTACGTTCGACTAGATGACATGATTACATGGATTACATGATATTTCCACTACAAGCTCTGGTGCTTATACATGCAGTCGAAAATGAGTGGAATTTTCCAAGTGGATAGGAGCGGCTGGGTTGTTTGATGTACAAGTTCATTTGAGAATGGAATGCAACGCAATTAGACTTTGTGAGGCAACTCTACTAGCTAATGCAATCGCTTGTTCTCGACAAACAAACACATACATACACGCCTACCTGAAACTGGAAACACTCTAGCTGCATGTCTACCTTTAAGTTTGTGAGATGGTCTTATGACATACAGGTTAGGACAAGCGCAAGCACAACTACGATGAGTTTGTGCATGGTTAAACATCACAAACTCTAGTTGGTCCACAGCCCTCCAAACACCTTACTGACTATTCCCCACCATTTTACTTTCCAAACAGGCCTAACGGATTCAAGAAGCACCTTAAGCGCATCAATGCACCCAAGCATTGGGGGCTCAACAAGATGGGAGGTGTCTGGGCACCCAAGGCAGGAGCTGGTCCTCACAAGAAGCGCGAGTGTCTTCCCCTCGCTGTCATCCTCCGTGATAAGCTCAAGTACGCACTCACCGGAAAGGAGTGTAAGCAGATCTGCCTCGAGAGATGCGTAAAGGTTGACGGAAAGGTCCGCACCGACGAGCATTTCCCCGCTGGATTCATGGACATTGTCGAGCTTGAGAAGTCCGGAGATATCTTCCGTCTTCTTTTCGACACCAAGGGACGTTATGTTCTTCACCGTGTTTCCAAGGAGGAGGGATCTTACAAGCTTGTCAAGATCACCAAGACTTACATCACTGCCAACAAGATTCCCGTTGCTGTCACCCACGATGGACGTACTCTTCGTTTCCCCGATCCCGATGTTAAGACCAACGACTCTGTTAAGATTGATATCGCTACCGGAAAGATGAGCGACATCCTCAAGTTCGAGGTTGGAGCTATGGTATACATCACCAAGGGTCACAATGCTGGACGTGTTGGACAGCTCGAGCACATCGAGAAGCACGAGGGATCCTTTTCCATTGCAACCATCAAGGATGTCAAGGGAAGTTCTTTCTGTACCCGTCTCGGAAACGTATTCGTTATCGGAACTGGAAATCACCCTCAGTTGACTCTTCCCAAGGGACGTGGTATCAAGAAGGATATTATGCAGGAGCGCAGTGAGGCTGTTGCTCGTGGTTCCATCGAGATGTAAGATGCCCTGAGTAAAGTAAAGAAAATTGTTTCAATAGTACACGGTACATTACACTTATTTTTGATCGAATTTTGTTTATAGTTTTATCGACGTGGAGGGGATTATAACCTGGTTTCACCTTTGCTCCATTGCATCTAATCTGTCGCACCAGATTGTAACTATTTTTTACAAATTAGGTTGCTATAATATTATTAGAGGAGATTTGATGTTGAGGGAATTATAAACTGGTTTCACCTTCGTACTACGTGTATCTGGTGCACCAGATTGTAACTACCGTACAACTACAACTACAACTACAACTACAACTACAACTACAACTACAACTACAACTAGAATGATTAGATGCATGTATGAGAGGAGATTTGAATGTTCGATCACCTATTACTGTACCTCGCTCGTACAAGTATGATACGTGTATATCCGTGATGAGCAAAACACTGTCCCCATTGGCAGGAGAGGCAAAACACTGTCCCCATAGGCAGGCTTTTGGTAATGCAAATATCTCCACCAATACGTCACCAAACCCCCCAAATGTTG
>Ga0115005_10001816_pt1 | contig 17108 bp, 17 predicted proteins | sample ArcOceMetagenome_FD_87163 | JGI IMG/M metagenome (GOLD analysis project Ga0115005, IMG submission 87163) | Marine eukaryotic phytoplankton communities from Arctic Ocean - Arctic Ocean - Greenland ARC118M Metagenome | ecosystem: Environmental > Aquatic > Marine > Oceanic | place: Arctic Ocean... | reverse complement strand
CCTGCACCACCCCGGCTCGTTTTTGCAGATTTTGATTTGAAGATGATTATTGATTATTCCATTCTATTTTGACCTTCTTTCAACTGGCGCCAGTAGAAGAGGAAAATACCTGTTAACGGCTGGTGGATGGAGGGGCTTGAGTGTTGCCAAGCTTTTAACGGCCGTCCAAAAGTCGTCGATATTTGACAATAGAACGATCTGATTGGCGGAGAGAGGGGCTTGAGTGTTGCCAAGCTTTTAACGGCCGGCCGTGAAGAAATGGCCTCTATTAGCATCAATCTGCTTCCAATTCAGGTCTTTTCAAATGACTGGTTCTCAAGTATCAGGCCATTTCCCCCGGTATGGTTACGTACGTAGGCTCTACGAAGATGTATGGCGCGAAGCAATTTGAGCGTCCCGTCATTCATTTTTCATTTTTCGCGAAGTCAGAATTACTAAATTAGCTCATTTCGGCTCATATTGGACGCCTCAACAACAAACGCTTCTACCGCCGCTTTACTTTCCTGACATGATGATCGATGGCTTCATGGCTGATGGCTGATGGCACAAACAAAAGATACAGTACTTAGTACATACTGACAGCGAAAGAAAGAAGGCTGCCAAAGAACCTTTACGCAATCAGGAGGCCGAACGCCGAGATAATAAAATATGAGCTCTCCTCAACCAGCAGAGATCATTGAACTGGCATCTAGCTGTGGCTACGAAGAACGCCGGACTGAAGTATCGGCAACATTGTTCTTCGGAGAAGTCTTCCCTGCCCACGGGATGCCACCCATCCTCCTCAACATTTACTACACCACTCGCTCCATCATGTCCTACATGAACCATCCTAGCTCGGGAACTAATGAAATGTGGAGGAGCAATGCCTACAAGGATCTTGATGAACTTAAAGACTACTTTCAAAACCCCAGGAGACACTCTGGCAAAGGATACAGGGTCGCAAGCCAGGCTACGAGAGGGTGCGTGAAGTGCGGAACCTTCAAGAAGAGGACAGAGTTTTCCAAAAACCAGTGGGTGAAAGGACCAGATTTCAATAAATGCAAGGAGTGCGTTGGACAGAGAAACGCGGGAGGAAGTGTAGTCTCTTCTTCATTCAGTGAATGCGCAGACGATGAAGCATCACAGTTGAGTGATGCAATGAGTGGTATTCGCCTCGATGACGATTTTCCTTCGCTTACTGAGGATCTCCTCCAGGAACACAATGTAACTGTAACTCAGGTAAATGGGAGGAATGCTGCAAAATTGGAACGGAGGCAGTTTAATTGTCCTGAATGTCCAAAGCACGGAAGAGGAAAATTTGTCTTTTTCAAGAAGGTGCCCGCGTTCAAACCCATTGTCAAATGCCCTAAATGTAAGAGAGCCAGTAGAGGAAAGTGTATGAGGTTGTATCCTGTTCCTGTGAATTCCGAGAAAGGCTACGGCTTGTTCAAGTGTAAGGATTGTGATGGAAAGTGGGGGTCCTCTAGAACCATTCGTAATATTGGTCAGGAATGTTATACATGCAAGAAAAATGGCAAACTCGTCTTTGTAAAGCCATTCCGCTTGGAAGTAGTCAAGGATAAAGTCAAGAGCAGCGGTGGGATTTTGGGAGGTGGGCCAAAGAGAATGCACAGAGTCCCTTCTGAACCAATTGGAGAAACGGATGAGGTGGATGTTGAATATACTGAAAATGATCGCATGAGAAATAGTAACGCGGCCGGAAATGCTTTAGCATCTGGAGAGAGATACGGTGGTGATACTGCAGGTGGGTTGGGAGGAGGTAGTGGAAGTACCTACAGTTACCAAGAACGCGATGACTGGCCAGATGATTCAGGCGAAATTGACGAGGTCGTACATGCTAAACCAGCTGCAAAGGTTGGGGTGCCTTCCGGATATGTCCATCATTGCGAAGGTTGTGCAAGCGGTCTTTGCAAGAGTCGTTACCTTCCCAAGAGTTTGCATCATGACGTTTCGGATGGTAATACCGTTTCCACCAGAGCAAGCGTCGTGACCAACTCTAGCATCGATAAAACAGACTACATCGACCGCGACGAAGATTTCTCTGGATTCGAAAATGAGAGCGACGAATGGAATACAGTCCCTGATCAGCATTAGAAACATCTAGCCTTTTGGAAACAAAACTTTATTAATATACTTAAAATCTGGGGCTTCTGCTGCAGCATTCGTATCTTAATCCAATTTAATTGTCATATCTTTCAAGAATGCATGCATGGCCAGTTCCTCCATCGGCACACGCAGCCACAAGAGCAAAACGTTCTTGCTCCGTCTGCAAGCGTCTTGCAGCAGTTGTGACCAATCGGCAACCTGTCGCACCAAATGGGTGTCCTAAAGCCAACGTGCCTCCTTTGATATTCAACTTATCCATGTCAACTTTGCCTAATTTCTTTCCATTGAAATTATCGTCTGCAAACTTCTGCGAATCCATTGCAGTTAAATTAGATAGAATCTGCCCTGCAAAAGCCTCGTGGATTTCAAAAACTCCAATGTCAGTTTCAAGATCAAGATTGTTCCTTTCCATTAATTCTTGCGAGCAGAAAGTAGGTCCCAACAAAAGCTCTTCAAACGGATCACAGGATTTGAATGAATAGTCGCGAAGGTAGGCAAGTGGCTGGAGATTCGTAGATGTAAAGGCCGTTGTGAATAAAATTGAGACTCGGCAGGATAAAGTTCGATAGCAAGTGATGATCGATGACATACCTTATATCCCAACTCCAATGCTTTTTCTTCGCTCATGATTAGAGTTGCTGCAGCGCCGTCAGTCAAAAATGAAGAGTTTGCTGCAGTATGAGTTCCATGTGGTTTGACAAACGCTGGTTTGAGCTTTCCAACAGACTCTTTTGTTGAGTCACCCTTGATTCCATTTTCTTCCGTTGAGCCCTTGTATGGAATAACTTCGCCTTTGTAAAATCTGAAGAAAAGGAGAATGTTTGGATTAGAAAAGTTGAAATATATATACTGTATCCTTACAACGCAGCAAAAATCAATGGTGTATCAATAGTGTATCAATGCTGTACAACTTACCCGTCGGCATGTGCCTTGGCAGCCAAACCGTGCGATCTCACTGTAAACATGTCCTGTTCTTCCCGAGATATTCCAAACTTGGCACTGAGGCGGTCACTCGAAACACCCTGACAAAAACGAATATTTATACGTGTAGTAGTCAGAAGACTATTTTGCATTTTGTACGTGCACAAAATAAACAGCATTTTTTCTAGACCAAGGAAAAACTCACCATTACTTCACCAGTAGTGTAATTTGCAATCGCTGGTGTCTCTAGAGATAAGACATCCTTCATCTTTAAACCGAGCATGTGCCTCATGGCTCCTAAAGCGCCGCCTTTCTTCATAGCTTTTGGTAAAGTGATGAGTTTCTGGCGCATGGGCCTAGTCAAGCGAATGGGGACATCAGAAAATGTTTCACATCCACCAGCAATTACAACAGATGCATGTCCACTTTTAATTTTATCAGCAGCAGCACAAATGGCGGCATTAGAAGAAATACACGCCATGGAAACAGTGTGTCCTCCGATGGAAATGGGAAGACCCGCATTAATTGCAGCCTCTCTGGCGATATTACTAGTTCTCACTTCCTGAATTACACTTCCTGCAATGACATAATCAATTTCCTTTCTATCGATGGCAGTCTTATCTACTAATCCCTTGAACGCTAATCTCTGAAGATCAACGGCCATCTCATCTGCATATATAGTAGATGTCATAGCAAATGGAAGCCGTACTCCGTCGACAATTACAACGTTTATTCCATTGTTTGTTTGAGTTGAGAAGTAACATGCGGCTGCTTTGGATTTAGATTGTGCAAAGAGGCGAGATGATCTGATCAACATGGACATTATGCAGAGACTTTACAACTTGATGAATTCTGGAGAGAAGAATCTTTTTTATGATGTTTGGGTTCTGAAAAAAAGATTAAAAGTGAGGATGGCGCATCGTTGATCGTTGAGAGTGTCAGCTTTCGTGACGGGTCGTGTCTCGTGTCAACTAAAACAAAACAGAAACAAAGAGAGAAAGAGGCAAAAATTAGGCGCGATGTGGCTAATATTATTGCGCGCGCTCTGCATATTCAAAAGAATTCTGTAGACTAAAAAAAGATCCAAGAAGCCCAAAACGTTCTTTTCGCACAACCCATTTATTTCATGAAGCCTTTAGAAGCCCACAAGTTCATTCCATCTCTCCTCTTGGTATCCTATTCTCTCCTTGTATTAGACACACACGCACTCAACATGACTGTATCGCAAAAGACCATTAAAGAAATTTGCCGTAAGCCGCCCAGGCATTGGGTTGGTGATGGCTTTCATGTCTTTCCAGGTATGTTGCTTGTATGATGTTTCAATTTTCAATGGTCCGCCGGGCAGTGCAATGCAATGCAACGCAAAACAATCAGAATGACAACCGAAAGTTAATCTACATCTACATTTGATCCCTTCCTTGTCATTCACAATTCATCTTCCCGATCGCCACAACAGTATTCGCAGACAAAGCCTTTACATCGGAACTTTCTCCCTTTTTGATGTTTGATTACGCTTCACCAAAGCAATTCCCCCCATCAAAAACCGGTAAACACCTTGGCGTAGGCCAGCACCCACATCGTGGTTTCGAAACTGTCACAATCGCATTCCAGGGAGAAGTTGAACACAAAGATTCCAATGGGAACTCGGGCGTTATTGGTCCTGGAGATTGTCAGTGGATGACTGCTGGTAGGGGGATTGTTCATGAAGAGTATCATAGTGAGGAGTTTACCAAGAAAGGAGGCACGTTTGAATTTTGCCAGCTGTGGGTGAATTTGCCAAAGGTTCATAAAATGAAGAAATCAAGGTATCAAGCTATTTTGAATGAGAATATTCCAAAGGTTGCGTTGCGAACTATGGATGGTGCTGGCAATGAGGGTGTGTGCTTGGATGAACAGATAGCTTTGGAAGATGGATATGCACGGATTATTGCTGGCGAGTTTCAGGGTAAAAAGGGACCAGCTCAGACGTTTTCACCTGTGAACTTGTGGGATGTTGTTTTACTGAATAAGGACAAAATGTTTGAATTGGATGTACCCGATGGACATAATTCATTGGTGTTTGTAAGACGGGGAGCGGTTGAAGTCCAAGGTAAGGCATTAGGATTGGCGGATGTCGCCATTATGAATAGAGATGGGGGAAAATTGACAGTGAAAGCTACAGAAAAGAATACTTCCCTTTTGATCATGTCCGGGGAGCCCATTGATGAACCCATTGCTGCGAGGGGGCCTTTTGTTATGAACACACAAAAACAATTAAATGATGCAATGCAAGACTTTCGTCGAGGTTTGAATGGATTCGAGCGTTAAGATCCCAAGGCTCTTGAGAAACGATGGATTCATTCATTCATTCGTCCCTCTTTTGAAGGTATCCAAGAAGATGCTTCACAATCATTCTACTCATGGAAAAGATTTTCTGTCAGCGCAGTGTTCTTCAACGATCGGTCTAGAGCACTTTTTAAATAATCACAATTTTGGAAAACACCCATTGTTTTTTTGTTTACCTTATGATAGAACACCTCTCTTTTGATCTTACGTTTCGATTCGAGTGGAAGAGAAGAGGGAAGCTCGCGAAATTCAGATCATGACCTCCCCCAATTTCTAACGAAAACCCTTTTTTCAGTACCACTGCATGACGCAAAGTGATAACGTACCAATTTCTACAAGTCCGTCATTGCTCTTCTCACCAGCGTTTTTGAAAAGAAGCCTACTATGTGACTGAATAGAACGTTGAGCAATCAGCTCAGTATTTCTCAAAGTCGAAGTCAATCAAGTACAAGTACAAGTACAAGTAATAAGTAAACAAATATATAAAGTTCCCTCCCTATCTGCTCTCCCACCAGGAGCACCATGATTCCAGGTGCCCCTCGTTGTGGGTGGTACCTACCGGTATACTACCGTGGCCTAATAACGATAAATTATAAATTATGAGAAGCATCTTAGCATTCCCGATTCGATTGATTGAATGCGAAGCTCTTAGTTAGAAGATCTCTAATGCATTCGCATTCAATACTTGTACATACAATGTTGAATGTATTTGAATTGCTAATCCCTAATTGATGAGGCTAGTGTAATAGCCTATAACATATGGCACAATAGCCTATTTACCAACACGAGACACTATTCATATTACTCCGGCGCGGAAAAAAGAAAAAAGGAGACAGCAGGTTCTTCAATCATGACTATTTTCTTGCTTCAACCTAGAATAATGTCGGAGTTGAAAGACACACCAGCTGGTGACATGGAAACAAGATTGACGTTGCTCCACATACATACAATACTGAACACACTCTTCTGAAATCAAACTGAAGTGAGTCAAAAGGAAGTGACAGTCAGCTATTTCAATCATATATTGCCCAAGTGTCTTACTCTCTATACATCTGCTCATATAGTTGCTAAGCGCAAGGTAAGGATGATTGCATTGGATGTTTTGCGAAAGATCTGAATAAAAATGTTCAAGGCAGGAAGTTTGCCAGTATATTTATTTCATGATATACTATACTAACACAGTTACATCATTCAGATAATAATTAATCTTTACAGCCATGTTTTCAGCTCTCTGTCTATTGTCCCTCCCCGGGCTGATATCTTCCTTTTTACACCCGTCAAACTCTGCTTCGTTAGGGTTCCCAAAACTCCATCAACGGTCTCCTGTGACCTTATTTGCCTTACCAACACGAAGTAAAAAAGTAAAAACCCATAAACACAAGACAGGGTGTTCCCTACAGTTTCCCCCGAGAGAACAAGACTCTCCTTTCGGGAAGAGTGTTGAAGAATTTGACCTAGAATTGGCGAGGCAGAAACTAGAATTTGACAAACTAGAGTTTGAATCCTTTGTCACCGACCATAAAGACCCTGAATTGCTTGATGTCATCAGCCATAAAGGCCCTGCGTTACTTGATATCACCAACACCAACCATGTAGACCCTGCATTGCTTGATGAAATATATCTAGAGACATCTAGCGAGGACTCTGCCCAATCAAAGGTTTGGCAAGCGCGTATTCTCCTTCTGGTAGCTGCTGCATTGTACGGGACAAACTTCACATTCGTTAAAATCCTCAATGAAAGTATTCCTGTGGAAATAGGCGCAGCTCTCCGCTTTGCTTTGGCCGCATTTGCTACCTTGCCCTTTCTATTCCTTAGTAACAAATCTCAGAACGAATCTATCGACGTAATTGATACTGACACAGGTATTTTGGCTCAGAACGAATCTATCGATGTAATTGATACTGACGCAGGTACTTTAGCCGGCTATGGAGTTTTACTTGGAGGTATGGAAGTAGGAATGTGGAATGCGATTGGGTACCTATCACAAGCTGTTGGGCTTGAGACCACACCAGCTTCTACAAGTGCATTTGTTTGCTCTCTTGCCGTTGTTGTTGTGCCTCTATTGGATTACGTGGCAGGGAAGAAGATCCTAAGACGTGAAGTATTGGGAGCTTTATTGGCAACTGCGGGTGTTGCATTCTTGGAACTTGACGGCTTAAAAGATGGTGTGGGTGCTGGAAGTGGAATATCATTAAGTTCAGGAGATCTCTATACTCTTGTGCAGCCGCTAGCATTTGGACTTGGATTCTGGCGCATGGAGCATTACATGCGTAAATTTCCAACAGACGCAATGAAGTTGACAGCGGCTCAATTGTCAACGATTGCTGTTGTCTCAATAGGGGTTGCGATGTTTACATCTACATCTGCCATACCAGATGTTGCACAAGTGGAGCAATGGCTATCAAACCCAACACTCCTCGCTGCTCTTTTATGGACAGGTTTAATTACAACGGCTCTAACTGTAGCAATGGAAACATTTGCTCTCAAGACATTGTCAGCTGCCGAAACCACAATGCTATTTAGTACTGAACCAATATTCGGGGGGATCTGCGCTTCGTATGTTCTTGGCGAACAGTTTGGTTTAGGAGGCTTAGTTGGGTCTGCAATGGTTTTGGGGGGATGCTTGTACAGCAATCTTGGTGCCGTCAAAACACAAAGCACAGGAGAAAGTAGTGTATAAGTTGCTAATAAATTTCATGATATGTATTATTTCAAATATATATGGCTATTTTTACGTGCTATTCAGCTGTTGCTAGTTCTCTTTCTGGCTGTGGGGTCGCGATGTTTACATCTACATCTGCCATGCCAGACGTTGCACAGGTGGAGCAATGACTATCAAATCTAACACTCCTCGCTTCTCTTCGGGGGGATCTGCGCTTCGTATGTTCTTGGCGACGAACAGCTTGGTACAGCGAGCTTGGTGCCATCAAAGCACAGGAGAAAGTAGTGCATCAGTTGCTAATAAATTTCATGATATGTATTATTTCAAATCTATCTGGATATTTTTACGTGTTATTCAGCTGTTGCTAGTTCTCTTCTGTTTCTGGCTGTGCTGCTCCAAGAGAACTATATAGACATCCAGATAGTACCATTGTAGCACCTATCCCCCCACCGACCCCCATGGATTCGCCCAATGCAAATCCTGCGAATAAACTTCCAAAAATAGGTTCAGTTGAGTAAAGCATGGTAGTTTCGCTTGCGCTCAAAAACCTCAACGCCTTTGTCTCAAGAAACGTCGGAATGACTGTGGTGACAATGCCTGTCCATAGAGTCGCACCAAGTATGGTTGGATTTGAAAGCCAGACAGCAAATTGGTCCAAATTCGGCAGCCCTTCCACGCCTCCCAGGGAGAAAAGAGAATTAATCACCATCAATGACGCAATTGAAAGCATCATAGATGCTGTCAGTTGCATTCCTCCCTCCGGATATTTCCTTGCCCAATGTTCCATTCTCCAAAATCCAAATCCGAACGCCAGTGGTTGCATCAGACTATACAAAGTACCAGGTGATAAGAGAGACCGACCTGCCGCAAGGTCTTCTTTCAATCCGTCCATTTCTAAGAAGGCGACTCCAACAACTGCCAGCAGGGCACCTATAACTTCCCGGGCTAGAATTTTCTTCCCTGCAAGAAATTCAATAATGGGCACAACTACCACAGCAAGAGAACAAATGAAGGCACTCGTACTTGCTGGAGTCGTCTGGAGGCCCATCGCTTGACCAAAGAATCCTATTGAATTCCACAAACCTACTTCTGCACCAGCCAAAAGGACGCCAACATTGCTGATATCCCCTGAATGTTCCACCGAATCTGTTTTCAAGCTTTCACTTCGCTTCAGTAGCCATGGTAGAGTTGCAATCGACGCCACTGAAAATCTGAGAGCGATTCCGATTTCCAACGGTAGATTTTCTCCTATAACCTTGACACATGTATAATTTGTGCCGTATAAACACGCAGCTAACAAAATGAACAACCGTGCTGTCATTTTTGATGTTTCGTCCTCTTCTTTCGTTTGCGTTGTCTCTAATATCATGTTTAATGTTTCGTCCTCTTCTAACGTTTGCGTTGTCTCTAATGAATCTTGTTTCGGTTTAACAAGCACATCGGCATATAACAGAGTATCGATTCTTGTCCGCCGTATCAAGGTCATTTTGTTTGGGGAGGATAACGGGAGTAGTTTTACATTGCGCCTCAAATACCCCGAGGGTAACGAATGTATTTGAAATGAGTTTGTTCTGTCTATGTACAATATAAAGTATAGACAGTAGGAGGCAACAACGTTGAGTCTTGCAGAAGCCAGCATGTTTAACATGTATTGTTGTGTATTGTTGTTTCGTTGATTGATTCGGCTAGCGAGAAATGCGAAAGATGAGGGATTAAAGCTGCAAGCACTATGCACTATCCCCAAGAAGTGTTTTGAAGTTTTTCATGTCATCCAAACTCTCCAAAACGACGTTTGGTCGGCATGCAACACGCGCACGACGCAAGCGAGCAAGTTGAAAGTGATAAGTGATCGGAGGAAAATATCTGTCAGAGAAGTGAAGTCGGAACTTTCAGGCTTTTGTCTTTTGTGCGTCTTTCACACGTCGAAAGTGATGAAGAAGGAAAGAGAAAGGATTGATTGATAGAAAATCTGAACGCACGTCTTGCTACCGTACTGCATATGTACATAATACATAATACAATGGTACAATGGTACAATGGTACAAAGTATGAATACCACCTAACATCTACATCGCCCTTTTTCTAAAGTATACGATAGGTCAAAGCCATCATCAAACAAAGGGATAGAAACTATATTTCTTCCAAAATGACAATTGACACAGGAAAGAAGCCAAGGCCGGGAAGTCACTCTGCCGAAGTTTCTCTTTCAAAAATTGATGATTTGGCAGTAAAACTCACCTCCCTTGTCATTGTCGGAAGCGTCGTTTGGGTCCCTTCACTGTTTATATATCTTTATAAAAAGTGGAAACACACGCCAAAGGAAAACACAGAAAAGAGAGCCTTTTACAGGAATATATTCCTAACTCTAACACTATGCGCAATCTTTGGCCCCCATCGGCATCCAAAAGTAGGAGAGTTGCTAAAGTTCAAGAAATGGGGTCTGTGGAATGCATGGATGAGGTATATTTCATTTGAAGTTATCACAGACGAGTTGAAAGGTGCACAAGGTTTCAATCTTCAAAAAGATCCAGCAATTCTAGCATTTTCACCTCATGGTATCTTTCCATTTTCGTTGGGGTTCGCAGTTGTGACGGAACGAGCAAAGGAGTATTTTGGAGAGTTTAGACCAGTTGCTGCTACTGCCACAAGGTTCTATCCTTTGCTGAAAACAATTCTTCAATGGGTGGGACAAGTGTGAGTCTATTTTGAAAATGTTGTAATTATGGATCTTATATTCAATATGCATGAATGATTGAGGACTCGACTGACTCATTGTTTTAATCTCCACGATATCACAGTGATGCTTCTAGAAGTGAAGTAGATCGAGCCCTATCGCAAGGAGCGAGATTAGGATTGGCACCAGGTGGTATATCCGAAATGTTTGAGGGATATCCGAAAATAGGGCGGCATCCGGACGAAGAATGCGTCATACTGAATGCACGCAAAGGTTTCATAAAGATGGCGCTCAAACATAAAGTGCCCGTTGTTCCCATTTACTGCTTTGGTTCATCAAAGCTGATGAAGAGGTTGCAGTTTCCATTATTGGAAAAAATGTCAAACTTACTGCGCATATCCGTATGTATATTTTATGGAGTATGTGGTTTGCCAATACCATTCCGAAAGAAGTTGTTGTATGTGGTTGGCAGGCCGATTTATCCGCCAGAGGCACAAGATTCATTGGAGGTTGGTAGTCCAGAGTTCCAACGGCAAGTTGATGAAATGCATCAAACCTTTTGCGAATCCATGACCAATCTGTTTGAAAAGTACAAGTCTTCTTATGGCTGGGATCACAAAGTATTGAGAATAGTTTAGACTAATGTGTAAATTCATGCCGGTAGAATACCGTTATATTAGAGTCCCAATCAGTCGTGGTAAAGTAACCGTTGAGGAGGTGGAAGAAGAATTCGATCGAAAACTAGTACAGTACGAGAACAACAGAACACCCCGAACTGTAAGTCATGAGAACCAATTGATGACACCTAAAATCCACTGCCATTAACAGCCATCACCATTTGAGTGAATGTTCAATGATTGCATAGAGCGAAGTGTTGTAGGCATTGGATCTGAGCGGTCAGTGGCTGCATCTTCGAATCAAAAGAAACCTGTATTTTCATGCATTTATTTCACCTCTTTCTCACTTCTTTCTCCTCGTTTGACAAAATTAACCAATCAGAAACGTTGCAAACTCGAACATTCATTCAAGTTGTCGCTCACGTTGTCACTTCAGCATTTTTGAACATCAGAACTTTTCTCACTGCTCACTGCTACACTCAACTGCCAGATGCTCACAATTCGAAAAAACACAAGAACAAAACCTCTACCACTACTACTGTTGTACTATCTACACCTATCTATCATCACCATGTGCCTCGCAACATCATCATCAGGCATTGCTAATTCAGCCGGACCAATGGAGAAAGTAGCCATTGTAGGCAGCGGCAATTGGGGATCTGCGATATCAATTATGATTGGTACAAATGCTGAACGCCTTTTGCACGTTGAATCACAAGTCAACATGTGGGTCTTTGAAGAAGAAATCCAATACAAGGGCGAGACGCGGAAGCTATCACACGTCATCAATCAAGATCACGAGAACGTGAAATATCTCCCAAACATTGAACTGCCACACAATATCCATGCTGAACCAGATCTGGAAGAAGCATGCCGAGACGCAACGCTTCTAATCTTTGTTCTACCCCATCAGTTCCTTCCTTCGCTTCTCAAGAAAATAAGACATGTCGTTGATCCATCTTGTAGAGGTGTGAGCCTCATCAAGGGCTTGGACTTTGACAAAGTCAGCAAAAAACCTGTTCTTATTTCTCAATCGATTGAGAAAATGATGAGTACCGACAGTAATTCCCCTCATCCATTTTCCTGTGGCGTCCTCATGGGTGCAAATGTAGCAGATGAGGTTGCCAAGGGCCAAATTTGTGAGTCAACGCTGGCTTCCAATTTCGATCCTTTGAACGGGATTGATATGAATGAACGCACAAGGCAGGTCTTTGACTCTCCCACTTTTCGTGTACAGCATGTAAAGGATGTGGCCGGAGCTGAGGTTTCTGGTGCCCTCAAGAACGTCGTTGCGCTCGGTGCTGGATTCATAGATGGTTTGGACCATTTGGGAGGTAATACCAAGGCTGCCTTGTTGAGAGTTGGATTAAAGGAAATGATCTCTTTCTGTCGGACATTCTTTGATGGTGTCAGAGAAGATACTTTTTTGGAGAGCTGTGGTATGGCAGATTTGATTACTACATGCTACGGTGGTAGAAATCGCAAGTGTGCCGAGGCCTTCACTCGCAGACGAACTGCGCAAGGTAATCGGGATTGGGAACCTCAAGAATGCGAGGATCTGTGGAAACAGGTGGAAGAGGAGTTGTTAAATGGGCAGAAGCTTCAGGGGACCTTGACATGCAAAGAAGTGTACATGGTTCTTGAATCTAGAGCTTTGTTGGATTCCTTCCCTCTCATCAAAGCCATTTATGAAATTTCGTTCAAATGCAAGCCAGTGGAAGACATAGTGGATGGAATTATTGTAAATAATTCCGTATGCCGTTCCAACTTATGAGTAAAATGAGCAAGTTCTAGTTGCCATACAGTCTTTGTAATTTCAGTGTATAATTTGGGAGTTACAGTAGGTCCTGAATCAACCAGTACAACATTTCTAAAACTTGTTAATTAAAAAATCATAAATGTTATATGTTATAAATCTTTTCAAATTCGTGTGAGTCTATCATATTTGAACAAGATGCTGCTTCCTTGGCAGTGCAGGTTTATCGCCACCGTGAAAGATTTGACGATTTCCATTACAACAACATTTTGACTGCCTTATAATTGTGCCACATTCGAATTTTCTCCTGCGCTCTTCCCAATGCGGCACCGCCAAACAAACCCGTCAATGCAAAAATTGTAATCTCAACTCCTTGTTCTGCAAAGATTGCAGCAGCCGTTGGACCTCCGAGCAAGAACCCACCCACTCCTCCACTTATGCCGCCTAAGATTCCAAATGTGCCAATGGCCCAGGCATTCATCATGCGGTCCTTGGCTTTCTTTGTGTTCTTTTTGAACATCTTTGAAAGCTCCAAAGCCTCTTGAGATGTTGCCTCCATATGTTCAAGGGAATCAATATTCTGAAGTAAACACTCAATATTTTCCTCCATTTTCTCCAAGATTGGTTTCAATTCTGATTGAAGCTTTCTCTCGTTCAATTCATCGAATTCCCACATTAGGAATTCAAGTTCTTTCCTGATTATTTCATCTTTCCTAATTCCGCGTTGTTCCAACTGAGCGTCTTCCTTATTATCTCTGTATTTGTCGAAGATGTCTACAAGATCGCCTACGCATTCCGCTGCAAGAGCCCTTGAAAATTGTATGCCGTGCCGTCTTCACCCCTCACGCAATTATGATATAGGCCGTTGGATTGTCCCTGAATATGAGTAGACTCTCCACATTTCAGCGTATTCATGAAATAGTCTTTCATGTCTGCAAGGTAATCTTCGCAAAAATTTACTCCTTCTGCTTTCAGTTTCATCTGAAATTGTCCTTCTTCATTGTCCACGACACCAACAAAGACAACGCGCTCTTCGTCAGTAGATCTTGAAAGCAGTGGATAAACCGACCATGATATATGCGAGGCAATAGTTTTGCCAGGAGAACGAGGCACATCTCTGAACGCAACAGTCTGCATCATTTCATTCGCATTCATGTACAAACCATTGTGGGATATAAATGAGAAACAACCACTTCAAGGGTGGTATTGGACTTGGAATACTTCATATTCTCTAATTTCGTTTCTATACTCGGTAAGAGATGACCACCCTACTCTGGGCAAATATGTTGCTTTGCGACATGAAATGAACTTTCCTTTCTCGCATCGAATAGCAACATATTCCCACTTTGTCCTCATCAGCCTCAAGAGCTCATCTCGCGATTTGATGGTGCCAATGCTAGGGTCGATACTTCCATATTTGTCTAATAGTGGTACAATTTGGAACTGGGATGGTATTTGACCTCTCAATTTAGGATTGACATTGCCTCGGACAATCCCCGCGTCACTGCTGTGGTGACGAAGGTGCACAGAAGGCAGATTTTCGAGTGCTTCAGATGTAGGATTGCACATGATGGCCAATATTGTAAAATAAAGTGTTGTGATTTGCGCTGGCAAAGTTTTATGATTTGAAGCGAGACCTGAGATTCTTCTTCAGCACCTTCTTGAAATAACATACAAGTAGGATCAGGATCATCTAAGAACCCAAGCACGAACAAACACCTTTGAAAATGAACTTTGAACAGGCGAATTCGATCGATCGACTTCAATCCAAGAGGGAAGCGCGCCAAATTCCGATCATAACCAGTCATAACCTCACTTTTTCTGACGGAAACCTTTCTTCAGTATAAACCTGACGCAACAAGTTGATAACGTACCAATTTCTACAAGCCCGTCATTGCTCTTCTCTCCAGTGTTTTTGAAAAGAAGCCTACTATGTGACTGAAAAGAACGTTGAGCAATCAGCTCAGTATTTCTCAAAGTCAAAGTCAAAGTCAATCAAGTAGTACAGTAAGTAAATATTTTTTGGTTCAAACAAGCAGTTCAAAGTTCAAAGTTGATAGTAGATGATTCAGATATTTTTTTAATATCTTAACCTGTGAATACTTTTTTTCCACTCTAGGGGTGGTCACCCTTGGTGGTCTTGACAATTTATTTGACAATACGTCGCAATCCCAACAAGAACACATCGGAATTCTTCACCCTCTTCACTTGCCACCAGGCCTTCTTCTTTCTGAAGCATTCTCGAATCTTTCCCGAACCCAAAAACGAAAAACGAAGCGGACGCTTCTTTCTTTCCCTCCGATGATGCCATAAAACAAACAATCAATCAATTTGAAATTGTCAACGCTAATCACACAAATTATAATCAACATACTCAGGTACAATCAAACAATAATGTCAAGTAACAAGAAGCAAAAGACCGGAGAGAACCAAGTAGAGCAGTTAAAGAGACTCACAACTATCGTCGCTGACACCGGCGATATTGAAGCTATTCGCAAGTTCAAGCCACAGGATGCAACAACGAATCCATCTCTAATCTTCAAGGCAGCCACCATGCCAGCTTACGCAAGCCTCGTCGATGATGCTGTTAAGAATGGAAACGGTAGCCTGTCTACCACAATGGTAAGTGATAATAATTGAAAATGCAATTTCATAAAAGAAGGCATCAATCACCAATCACAACACCAATGACTTGATTGCTGACACCTATTTTCTACCCTACCCAACCGTCAATCATCAGGACGAGTTAGCTGTTAACTTTGGAGCTGAAATCACCAAAATCGTACCTGGTTATGTTTCAACGGAAGTTGACGCCCGACTTTCCTTTGACACCGAGGCCACTATCGCCAAAGCTCGTAGTATCATTGCTTCCTACAAAGCTAAAGGAATTGATAAATCCAGAATTCTCATCAAAGTTGCTGCTACATGGGAGGGAATTAAGGCAGCTGAAATTCTAGAAAAGGAGGGGATTACTTGTAACCTTACTCTAATCTTCTCAAAGGCTCAGGCTATCGCATGTGCCGAAGCTGGTTGTACTCTCATCTCTCCTTTCGTAGGAAGAATCATGGATTGGTACAAAAAGGCACAGGGCGTAGATGGGTACGAACCCAAGGACGACCCTGGTGTATTATCCGTTGCGGATATCTTCAAGTATTACAAGAAGTTTGGTTATGACACAATTGTCATGGGTGCTAGTTTTCGCAATACTGGAGAGGTCCTTGAGCTTGCTGGTTGTGACAGGCTTACAATATCTCCTCAACTCCTTGAGAAGTTGACAATGAGCACTGATGACGTGGTTCAAAAATTGGATGCAGAGGCATGTGGAGATGAGGATATCGAAAAGATTACCATGGACGAGAAGACATTCAGATGGATGATGAATGAAGACCCTATGGCAACTGAAAAGCTTGCAGAGGGCATTCGTAACTTTACAAAGGACATTGTCTCTCTTGAGACTATTGTCAGCGAAAAGATTGCCAAGTAGAATGGCACAGTTGTCACGGGGGTGTAAATAATCATCGAAATTCTATAATATTTTCTGTAATAAAAATGAATATCAAATCACAATAATTCCAAACAATAAATCACTCCGAAATTGACCTACAACACACGAGTTTCGATTTACACCTATTACACGAAATGCGTTAATGAAACCAACTTTACTTAATAATGATGGCATCAAGCACAGCTTGATCTGCAAACAGCAGAAAAGGTAAGGATGATACTGTTGTAATTAACCACAAAGAAAACACGAGGCGAGTTTTTATCTTCGGAAGGTTTTTATTGTATCTTCATGTTGCCAATCATTCCTAAAGAAGAAACAACAAATTTAATATACTGTAATGCTCCCTGATCACATTAGCTGATCACATTAGCGAAACACCTGTCAGCTGCTCTCATCTCTCGGCTGTCAGACCGTGGGATATTGGTAGGATAAAAGAAATATGTATCATCACCATGACCAAAATGGAGAGGTGGGGAATCGAACCCCAGACCTCGTGCATGCTAAGCACGCGCTCTACCAACTGAGCTACATCCCCGCTGTT
>Ga0115005_10001813_pt1 | contig 17128 bp, 13 predicted proteins | sample ArcOceMetagenome_FD_87163 | JGI IMG/M metagenome (GOLD analysis project Ga0115005, IMG submission 87163) | Marine eukaryotic phytoplankton communities from Arctic Ocean - Arctic Ocean - Greenland ARC118M Metagenome | ecosystem: Environmental > Aquatic > Marine > Oceanic | place: Arctic Ocean... | reverse complement strand
ACCGGACAAACAAGTCGAGTAGATGCTTTAAATCAAGCCATTCATAAAGCTACTTCTTTTGAGTTTAATTTAAGTGGGGCTGTGATGGCTAGCGACGCCTTTTTTCCCTTCCCTGATTGTGTTGAAATTGCAAAAAACGCAGGAATTACAGCTGTTATTCAACCAGGTGGCTCTATAAAAGATCAGTTAAGTATTGACTATTGTAATTCCAATAATGTGGCAATGGTGTTTACAAAAACACGTCATTTTAAACACTAATTTATTTCAGAGTACACTTACCAAAATAACTTTTAATTTAGTACATTTACAAAACAGCATATTACTTTAACACTTTTTAGTAAATTATTTATAGCATATGGGATTTTTTGACTTCTTGACAGAAGAGATAGCGATCGACTTGGGAACCGCTAACACATTAATAATTCACAACGATAAAGTTGTAATTGACAGCCCTTCAATTGTAGCCAGAGATCGTGTGTCTGGTAAAATCATTGCTGTTGGAAAAGAAGCAAATTTGATGCAAGGTAAAACGCATGAAAATATAAAAACAATACGACCATTAAAAGATGGAGTAATTGCAGATTTTGATGCTTCTGAACAAATGATTAGCTTATTTATTAAAAGCATCCCCGCTCTAAAAAATAAATTATTTGCTCCCTCACTAAGAATGGTGATTTGTATTCCTTCAGGGATTACAGAAGTAGAGATGCGTGCTGTAAAAGAATCTGCCGAACGCGTAAATGGTAAAGAAGTCTACTTGATTCATGAGCCAATGGCCGCAGCTATTGGAATTGGAGTCGATATTATGCAGCCTAAAGGAAATATGATTGTTGACATTGGCGGTGGTACCACAGAAATTGCAGTAATTGCCTTAGGGGGTATTGTATGTGATAAGTCCGTCAAAGTTGCTGGTGATGTGTTTACTAATGATATTATATACTACATGCGTACGCAACACAATTTGTACGTAGGAGATCGAACTGCAGAAAAAATAAAAATTCAAATCGGAGCAGCAACAGAAGACTTGGAAGTTCCGCCAGACGAAATGAATGTTCAAGGTAGAGACTTGCTAACTGGAAAACCAAAGCAAGTACAAATTACACACCGTGAAATTGCAAAAGCCTTAGACAAATCAATCCTTAGAATTGAAGACTCTGTTATGGAAACTCTGTCTCAAACCCCACCCGAACTTGCAGCCGACATTTACAATACTGGTATTTATCTTGCCGGTGGCGGGTCTATGTTAAGAGGTCTCGACAAGCGACTGTCTCAAAAAACCGACCTTCCTGTTTATATCGCAGAAGACCCTTTGAGAGCTGTTGTTAGAGGAACTGGAATTGTTCTAAAAAACCTTGCTAAATATAAAAGCGTCTTGATAAAATAGATTTTAAGTAATGCAACAACTTTTTAATTTCTTCATTAAAAACAAAACATTCGTCTTGTTTTTGTTGTTGTTTTCAATTGCCCTTTCACTTACCGTGCAGTCGCATGAATTTCACAGAAGTAAATTTCTTAATTCTTCTAATCAATTAACGGCTAACGTATATAGTGCCTCTCATAGTGTAAGTCAATACTTTAATTTAGCAAAAGAGAATCGTCTGCTATTGGAAGAAAATAGTCGACTTAAATCTAAACGGTTTAACCAGGAAATAAGCACTTCTGTTGACTCTGTTTTAAAGCAAACTTATTCAATATATCCTGCTCAAGTTTATAAAAATAGTTACGCGCAGCCTAACAACTACTTAACTATTAATAAGGGGTTAAGAGACAGCGTCAAGGAAGACTACGGGGTAATTACCTCTAAAGGAATTGTAGGGATTATTGACAAAACATCAACTAACTACTCGAGGGTTTTATCTATACTAAACACCAATAGTAGAGTGAATGTAAAGTTAAAAAAAACAAACCACTTTGGAACTCTAACATGGAACGCCAAAGCGCCAGGTGTAGTTCAATTAAAAGACATCCAAGACCTTGTAAAACTAACAATAGGAGACAGTGTTGTGACTAGTGGTTTTTCATCAACATTCCCAGCTAATATTCCAGTTGGTACTATAAACTCCTTTCGACTTAATGACACCGAAGATCTATATATTATTGAGGTGAAATTATATAATGACATGACCAATCTAGAACATGTTTACTTAATAAAAAATAATGACCTTAATGAACTAGAGTCCCTAAAAGAACCCAATGAATAATAGTGTATTTATAAACATATTTCGATTTTTCGGATTACTTCTCTTACAAGTTTTGATTTGTAGTAATATTAACTTTATGGGATACATTAACCCCTATATTTATTTGCTTTTTATTTTAGTGTACCCTACCTCGAATAATCGATTAAGCTTTCTGTTTAGCAGTTTTTTACTTGGGCTTATGATTGATGTGTTTTTAGACTCAGGAGGCACACACGCAGCCGCCAGTGTTCTTGTTGCTTATACCCGGCCGCTATTTTTGAAGTTTTCATTTGGTGCTGCCTATGAATATCAAGCGATAAAATTTAGCAATACTGATTTCACACAGTGTGTGGTTTACTTTTTGTCACTCATAGCCATTCATCATTTTATCTTATTTGTCCTGGTTGTTTTTAATCAAAATGAAATACTATTGATTTTAAAACAAACTTTCTACTCAAGCATATTCACCCTCTTGCTTTGTTTACTTTTAAACTCACTATTTAGTAAAAAACAAACATGAGAAAAATTCTTCTTTTTGGAATGGTCGTTCTAACCGGAGTTAGCTTTATTGCTAGACTCTTTTATTTACAAATATATAAATCGGCTGACTATGATTTAAATAATGACAATGCCATACGAAAAGTATTTCACTACCCCAAACGAGGCTATATTTATGATAGAAATGACAGCCTTTTAGTTGCCAACCAGCCTAGCTATGACGTCATGGTGATCCCTAGAGAAGTAGAGCCTTTAGACACCTTAATGTTTTGTAATTTATTGAAAATTGATAAACTTAGTTTTTTAAAATATTACAAACGTGCCAAACGATACTCTCCCCGACTACCGTCGGTATTCTTACCTCACCTATCAAAAGAAGACTATGCCTTCTTATCCGAAAAATTAAGAAAATTTAAGGGCTTTTATATTCAAAAAAGATCTGTTAGAGACTATCAGACTTCAATAGGCGCGAATGTGCTAGGCTACATTGCTGAGGCCAATCCAAAAGACCTCAAAAAAGATAGCTACTACATACTTGGAGACTTGATTGGAAAGCAAGGAGTAGAAATTTCATATGAAAAAACACTTCGAGGGATTAAGGGAGTAAAATACATCCAAAAAGACATCTACAATAGAGACATTGGAGCCTATAAGGAGGGTGCTTTCGACACCCTGCCTGTTCCTGGGAAAGATCTTAAAATCACTATTGACTCTGAACTACAATCGTATGGTGAGTTATTAATGCAAAACAAAATTGGAGGCATTGTCGCTATTGAACCCAGCAGTGGCGAAATTCTAAGTCTTGTCTCTGCCCCTTCATACAACCCTAACTTACTGGTTGGACGTCAGCGATCTAAAAATTACACTAAACTGTATCTGGACTCGATACACCGTCCCTTAATAGACAAAGGGCTTATAAGGATGCACGAGCCCGGATCTCCGTTTAAAGTTTTAGTGGCACTTACAGCCTTACAAGAAGAGGCAGTAACCACTAACGAGAGTATATTTTGTGATGGACAATATGTGTATGGTAGAAAAAAACGCACTATGCAGTGCCATTGCGGGGGTGGCTATAGAAACTTAGATTCTGCCATTAGTTATTCCTGCAACTCGTATTTCGCCATGGCCTTTAGAAATACGATTGAAAAATATAGCAATGCATCTGAGTCAATGGACTATTGGAGTCAGCACATAAAAAGCTTTGGTTTAGGCGCCTTTTTGGGCAACGATTTATCGGTTGGAAAAAAAGGAAATATTCCCGATGGAAGTTACTATGACAAATGGTATCCAGAATTTAAATGGGGAGCCACTACAATTATCTCAAATGCCATTGGTCAAGGGGAAATTTTGGTTACGCCTATACAGTTGGCAAATATGACCGCTGCAATTGCTAATAAGGGGTTTTATTACACGCCCCACATCATCAAATCTATTAAAGATAAAGACATAAACCCTGATTTTATTACCAAAAAAAATACTACTATAGATCCAAAATTTTTCGATCCCGTTATTGAAGGCATGCACAATGTGTACAAGAAAGGAACTGCGAGCTTCTTAAAGGTTCCAGGCATTGAAATATGTGGCAAAACAGGAACTGCTGAAAACTTTACTAAGATTGATGGGGTCAGACAACAACTCACGGACCATTCTATATTTGTAGCATTTGCCCCAAAAGAAAATCCTAAGATTGCCATTGCAGTTTTGGTTGAAAACGGACGTTATGGCGCACGCTGGGCCGGAAGAATTGCGAGTCTAATGATTGAAAAATATATAAAAGGAGAGGTTTCTTTAAAAAGAATGGAACGTTTGGTTATAGAAAAAAGTCTAGAAGACGAATATCTAAAACCATATAGCGGCAAACCCTTTAAAATTAATGACCAATGAATATAAACCGCTCCAATAGTTTTCAATTAGATTGGATCGCTGTAATTATTTTCACAGCGCTGGTCATCTTTGGATATTTTAATATTTTATCAGCCTCTAATAGTGGTGAATTTATTTCGTATTTGGATCTTAGTAAACCCTATGGCAAGCAACTACTATTTATGATGGGATCCCTACTCCTAATAACGATCATACTCTCTGTTGATGCCAAGTTTTATGAACGTTTTGCTAGTATATTATACCTTGGCTCCATACTCTCATTGATTGGGTTGTTTATTTTTGGAAAACAAATAAACGGCGCAACTTCATGGTATGACCTTGGAGGACTTACATTTCAACCCAGTGAATTTGCTAAATTTGCAACAGCACTTGCACTGGCTAAGTATATTAGCGATTTACAAACAAATATTAAAAACCGAAGAGATCAAATTAGGGCTGCCATTTTAGTAGGCCTGCCTGCTGTTCTTATTTTACTACAAAATGATGCAGGAAGCACGATTGTATTTGGAAGCTTATTCTTTGTTTTTTACAGAGAAGGCATCCCTCAATACTATTTATTGTCTGGAGTGTTTCTGACTATTCTGGGTATTTCAACTTTGAAGTTTTCTGCAATAGCCACAAATAGTGTTATTGCCGTTTCACTTCTTTTTTATCAGTTTTTTATAAAAAGAAAAAAGAAAAAATTTCGCGGAACTATTGCCATTTTGGCTTGTAGTATTTGTCTAAGTTTTGGTGTTGAGTGGGCGTACACCAAAGTACTTCAAAAGCACCAGCAGGATCGCATTGGACTTTGGCTTAGGTTGGAAAAAGATCCGGAGAAACTTCAAGCTATGAAGCGTAATATCTCATACAATCTGAATGAATCTGAAAAGGCGATTAGATCAGGTGGTACTTTTGGAAAAGGGTTTATGGACGGTACCCGTACTAAAGGTAAGTTTGTACCAGAGCAACACACCGATTACATATTTAGCACTGTTGGTGAAGAATGGGGGTTTTTGGGCAGTAGTATAGTCGTGATTTTATTCGTATTACTAATATTGCGAATCGTTTACCTTGCAGAGCAACATAAATCCCAGTTTAGCAGAGTATATGGCTATGGTGTCGCCAGTATATTATTCGCACACTTCCTCATTAATATAGGAATGGTTATGGGCTTGATTCCAACTATTGGCATACCCCTTCCATTTTTTAGTTACGGGGGGTCCGGCCTATGGGCCTTTACAATATTGGTGTTTATATTTTTGAAACTAGACTCAAACCGTCTAAACGTTTGGTAAACTACTTTTTAATAAGATCTAGTTTTTCAGCAAAATAATCACAGAAGTCCTTCATGGTGGCCGCCATTTTTTCGTCTTGGGTTGCACGTAAATAAGTATCACTCATGGTCACTAATGTTTGATGGAAAAAAAGCTTCATTTCATCTACAGGCATGTCTTTTGTCCACAAATCGATCCTAAGAGACTCTTGCTTTTTTTGGTCCCATACGGAGAGCATGACAGCCTTTGCCTCCTCGTTAGAAACCCCGCCATCTTGAGCAGTCCAATGTAACTTTTCTGGAATTCGATTATCATCTAACCCTACAGTAATTTGGATTTTTGAGGTGTGGGTATTTGCCATTATTTTTTCGGTTTAAATTTCGCGTTATTAAAAATATCTTGAGGGTTCATTTGAGTCATTTCAAGTACAGACGTTGGATTGTTTTTCATATAGGACCTTACAATTTGCCACCCTATATACTGGCCTATTCTGCCAGGCGAATCTCTGTCTAGCTCTAAGTTAAATCGAGAAAATGGAGCCGCTATTATAAACCTTCCTAGTAATTTTCGATCTGTTTTGTAGAGTAATTCATTTTCAACAAAGTTCTGCCAAACATAAAACTCGTTAGCTTCTGACCATTCATATTCTGAGATTGAATATCCTATTTTTTCATGGTCTTTCTTAAAAGGAATCCATAAGTCTTTCAAATACAATTGCTTTCCGAAATAAATAATTTCGTCCAAAAAGGTGGTTCTATCTGGCTGGTATATGAGTTGTTCAGCATACGAAGTGGCTAAGTCTGGAGCTATTTGTGTTGAATTTAAGTTTTGCTTTATATAATCGTAAAAACTGCTGTAAAACTCATGATCTTTACCAAGGTAAGTATCTAAGGCAATGAGTACAATTGTGTCTGTTACCGCTATTTTGTTTCGATAGTCTACATCCGACATAACGGTGATTATTCTAGGGGTTTTGAATGATTTGTTATAGTATTTAAGGTGCTGATAAAATGACTTAATTTCAGCTTCTGTAGTTTTAAAGTCCTCAAATACACTATCTACAGCAGTCGCTAACAGCGCTTGAATCGGATCTTCCATTCGACGCTTCCAAACAGAGTTCGGATAATTTTTAGAGAATAAAAATGGATATGACTCTTTTAAAGCAGGAAGATCGGATGGTGAGGAAGACGCAAAGAGTTGGTCAAATCTCTCTATAGTCAAGTCCATATTTATCGCAGAAATTTCTTTTTCTACTTTTGATGGATTTTTACATGAAAAAACAACTACAAACAGAAAAACAACAACTGTCTTTATAAAAAGAGACAACGGAAAGGGGGTGTGCTTTATTTTCAAACTATAATTTAACTTGATTTCAATCACAAAAGTAATTAATCTATTTTTTAAAATTGAATTCTGTCAAAAAATAAATCATTAGTATTTAAGACTGAAGTGACCCTGTTTTATTAGGGGAGTCCCATCTAGCCTAACAAGTTCAATTTGAAACCAGTAGTCACTAGAAGGAAGGCGTGCTCCGTTATACAAGCCATCCCAATAATTATTGGTTAATGACATTGATTTTAAAAGTTTTCCATAGCGATCAAATATATAAACCTGACTAGATATATAATTATTAGCAAGGATGCCTTTGATTTTCCACACATCGTTATAGCCATCCCCGTTTGGCGTGAAAAAACTAGGGAAATAAATAACAGGGATTGAAATTGAAACCTCTTCACACTGAAGTTCGTCTCTTACATACAGCGTGTAAAACCCGCCCGTTAGAGTATCAAAATACCCATCATCTTGATACCCTGAAACCAAAAAACCATTTTCATCTATCAATTTAAACTCATAATTAGAAGACCCTAAATTAGACTCTAAAATAAAAATAGAGTTGTTTGATGTCGCTTCAACAACCGTAATATCCTCCATTGAAAGTGTGGGACCTTCAGAGGCTAGAACCTCAAAACTTTGTGTAATTGAACAGCTCCCATTGGGGTTGGCAATAGTCACAGAATAAAGTCCGGTTTGAGTAATAGTAATTTCAGGAGACGTAGATAAATAGGTGTTCATACTTGGCAACAGCCAACTATAGTTATACCTATTTGATGGGTATTCTAAATCTAACTCTAAAAGTTCTGAAGCGCCATCACAAATTATAATATCCTCTACTGAAAAGTCTGTATTAGAATTCACAATAAAACTAATATCCACATAAGCATCGCTACAAAAAGCATTAGAAACTACTGCACGAATAACAGTTGTATTTGTAGAAAAAAGAGAAGGGAAAGGACTTGTAACAATAAGACCGTTTGAATCGGTTAATGGAGCTCCAAAGGCATCAAAATAATCGATTGACATGGCTGTTTGTCCATCAAGAACAGTTGTTTCTAAATTTGATGTATCAAATATAAAATTACCGTCATTGTTTGTGTCACACTCTTCAAACGGAGTCACTATAGCTGCCCGAGGATTTGTGATAAAATCTACCGTAAAAGGTTTAATATCAAAACATAATGTATTCAGGTTGTCAACTCTACAATACACCAGCTGTGATGAAGAGGTGTTTGATAGTGACGTAATTGAGTTATTGGCACCCAATGCATCACTAGAGGTCGTGTAATACGTAATCGAAAAATCTGCTGCGGATTGAAAACCTAATAGCAAGTCGTTAAACTCCAATGGCAAGTCAATTGTAATCATATTCGCACCCTCTACACAATAATAGGGATTCGCCAAAGGAACTGCTAGTGTCGGTAACGGATTTACTATTAAGTTAATATATAAGCCCATTCCAACACAAGAATTATCTAAGTTGGAATCTACTCTAACCCAAATTGATTGGTCTACTCCGGTACTATTATTATAATTTGAACTATCGACAATCTGATTTGTTTCTGAAAGTGCTTCTGCCTCTGTTTCGTAGTAAGAAACCGTAAGGGGCTGTGATGCAGGAAAAAGATTTAAAACCATCGCTTCAGAATCACTAAAATCAAAGGATGTTAAGCCGTCTGTTGAATCAAAGCACTCTTTATAATCAGGAATAGAAAATGTATTGGGGATTTGTGTTGTAGATACTAATAAATTTAACTCTGCAACTCTAGCACACCCAAAACTAGTTTCTACTCTAACAAATAATTGGTTTGGGCTCACAGACGGATCTGTCGTTGAATTTTCATAATTAATAGGGTCTAAAATAGCTGTAGATACATCTCCAAGCACGGCATCAGCTTGTGAAAAATAAAAAGAGAAAAATTCACTTTGGTAATTTGCGGATATTATTTGGCTGGCCTCATTAAGATTGAAAAAAGTAATGCCGTCCAAATCTTGATCACACTGAAATAACTGAACGTTTGATTGGATTACTGGCAAAGGGTTAACAATAAGCTCAACTTCATTGGTGTAAACAGGACCACAGACGTAGTCAGCGCGTTGCAGTCTAGCTCGGAATATAGTAGCCGTTAAAGAAATATCCGTATTTAAAATTTGTAAGTCACTAGTGTCCTGTCCTTCAAAACTATTTAAAACCTCAGTCATGTCAGTCCAACTGGCTCCCCCATCCAAACTCCGCTCCCATTGTATACTATCAAAAGAATCTGAGCTCGTGTCTAACAGGACAGAAATTGAAGTGTTTTCAAATTCGCAAATAACGACTGGGGAGGAGATCTCCAATGGAATTATGTTAATATAGTCTTGATAATCAAAGAGGCCATCTGCATTGGTATCTATTGCAAAATCATACCCATCACCTCCAGACACAAGCCCTTCGTTATTAAATGCAGTTCCGTCTAAAACTCCTAAAGTGGCTGTAAATCCTGCCTCATCCGCATCAAAACAACCGTCCGAGTCGGAGTCCAATTGCATGTAGTCTGGAATGCCATTAGCATCTGAATCTGCAGCAGTAATTGTTTCTGAAACATCTGAAGCGCCATTCATATTAGTGTCTACAAAACCTAAATCTATCTGACCATCGTTATTGGCGTCTAGCGTATTAACTCCTATACCAGCTTCAAATAGATCATACAGTCCATCATTGTCACTGTCCAGGTCTAGAGAATCAAGTACTGAATCTCCATCAAAATCACTTGGTTCAACAGCCGCATCATGACGACCGTCTACATTAATGTCGTTGGATTCAACCTCATCGATTTGACCATCTTGATCCTGGTCTAAATTTGAATTTCCATTTTCTATCACGTCAAAAATACCATCATTATCACTATCTAAATCTAAAGCATCAAAAATCATATCGCCATCTGAGTCTAACGGCCTACACGCTTGAATAAGCTGAAAAGCCGCTGAGTTGAGTTCCGTCTCTGAAATGTTAATGTATTTTATACTAAATCCAGTTGCTTGATTACTGTGAAATGAAAATGCAACATCCTCAGAAGAAAGTAGGGCTGAATTTAATTTAAAGCGAATTTCAAATGCTGTAAATACATCGATATTATTGTCAAAAATACCGTCGTAATTAGTGTCAATTAAAAGTTGGTTATCCGGATTCATAACAGTAAGCGTTTCCGTGTAAGGAACACTAATCACAAAAGACTCTTGATCATCAAAATCTACGATTCCTGAGGGGCCATTAGAATCCGATTGCTTTATGATAAAACTCGTAGGCTCATCAAAATCAAGCGTATACGTACTAGAACTAACAGCCGTTGATGTTGACAATGCGGCTTGGAACCACATGGATTGATCTGCATATCCCGTAAATGTCGTGGCTAGAGTATTATCTGCACTCACCACATTGGTAGCTGTAAAAAATGGACCTGAGGGGTTAGATAGGTTAAATGTTAAGTCACAATTAGATTCTTGATTGTTAAGTGTCCCATCATTATCAACATCCCTGTCAATATTATTATTAACGCCATCGTTATCAAAATCACCTGCACAACTACTCACTGGTATATTGTCTGAAAAAACTGTTTGGCAATCTGTAATAACCCCTTCCAATTGATAAAACCCCGGAGTTTCTGGTGTCCATGTTTCAGAATTAGCTCCTGGAATAGCTATGTCATTATAGTACCATTGATAAGAATCAAAAGATTCTAAACTATTAAGGCCAAGTTCTATATTAGGAATACAGATCTCAGTTACTACGGTTGTTAGCGCTGAAGATGCAATTTCTGGCTTGAATATGAACCCGGAGTAAAAACCACCTAAAGCAGCAGCGCCGTTAGCCCCATAATAAGATACATAAATTTGTTTATCTGAAGATATACTTACATTTCCCGAAAGACCACTTATTGAATAGGTTTCAAAGTTTGGGTTTCCACTGATAGTTTGAGGGAGGGCAGTCGTTGCGGCGCCATTAACTAAAACAGAAGCGCCAACCTCTGAAACAATTGTGATTCCTCCTGAAAAGGCAACACTTCCTGTGCCTGTGTTCTGAATAAGCGGAATATTATTAATGGTTTTTGGTGTCTTACAGTTTATAGGGGGTACAAAAAAAAGCTCTTGATTGGCCTCGCTACTTGAGCCTCCAATTCCTTGGTAGGCAAAGGCTGTTTTAGAGGTCCAAACATACATGTTACCTCCTGGATTAGAGTCAGAAACTGATTGGGTACTAAAATAGGTTCCATCGATACTAATATATTCACCTGCAGACAAATTGACTAATAAAGTGCCTGTTGTATCATCTCCATTAACATAGACTGCTGTATTATCTAAATGAGCCACAATCAAGGGCCGTTCGATATCATCATAGCCATTAGCTCTTACAAATATGTATTCACTGTACGTTTGTCCGTCAATACGAATGGTTTCAAAAGGAGCAATTTGATCAATTCCAAAATCACGTCCGTTACCAGTTGAATTACTTCCGTTTGAAGACCCACAATTTACAACTATTGGTTTAGTAGCGCTTACAAGAGCCCCTATTAAGCCATCTCTATTAGCCGTTGTAACAGCTGGGTTTAGTGCAATTACATAGGACTCTCCATAGTTTAAAACAACAGAAGTTGGCGTATTATTTTCTATAATAATTCCTGATGGTAAATCTAAAAAGTCCACTTGGGTGTTATTTTGAGTTGCCATAACAGACACAAAATTTAAGTAATCTAAATTTGTCGATGAAAATGTTTTTTGATTAGTGAAGGTTCCAACTCTAAAAGTTGTGCCAAGTCCAGACAACCCTTTAGACACCAAAGACCCTGCCTGAGATTGATTGGTCCCTGCAACAAGTCGGACAGACGCATAAACAGGTTGTTCTGCTTGAATCGAATAGCCTTTATTTGAATATTTAGTCCCTGTGGTACTAACATCTGCAACAAAAGGGGTGTTTGTGCCTGAACCAATCAAAATCTCTAGTGGATTTGCATTTGACACAGAAAGAACGGAAACAGTCCCGCCAATTTCTGTCACCGTCACACTAACGGGTGTTACACTTGGAGTTGAAATATGTAAGTATTGATTTTGAGGAGTTGCGTTTGAGTCATTAGCGGCACTTATTGGTGGAATATAGTGTGTCCGACTCAATTGAGCGAAACTTAACTGAAAACTTAACAATAATACTAAAACACATAGGTGTTTAAAACTCACTAACTTCATTATAGTTGGTTATAGGGTTTAGACCCAAAGAACTTTGATTGGTTTAAAAACATAATGAAAACTAAGATACAAAATTGTATAGTTTCTAAATTGTCATTTTGTTCATTATATTTCATTTAGATAAAATAATTTATCTAGAATAGTTTACTTTTGTAAGGCTATCAAATTTTAATATATGAAAACAAATCAAGTGATAACCTTTATTGTTGACTGGTTAAAAACATATGCAAAAAACGCAAAAGTAAATGGATTTGTGGTAGGAATATCGGGGGGAGTAGACTCTGCTGTCACTTCTACGCTCTGTGCAATGACTGGGTTAGAAGTGATGTGTTTAGAAATGCCTATTCACCAATCCGAAAGTCATATTTCAAGAGCACAAGAGCATATAACCCAACTTGAAAAAAAGTTTCCAAATGTACAATCAACTCGTGTGAACTTAACACCTGTTTTTGATGGATTTAAAGCAGAAATCGACTTTCAACACCCACAAGCAACTGTAGACATGGCCTTGGCTAATTCTAGAGCGCGTTTGCGGATGACCACTCTTTACTACTACGCAGGTATATTGGGAAGACTAGTCGCTGGAACGGGAAATAAAGTAGAAGATTTTGGTGTTGGGTTTTATACAAAATATGGCGATGGCGGGGTGGATCTCAGCCCAATTGCTGACCTTTTAAAAACAGAAGTTTACGACTTAGGAACCGCTTTAAAAATCCCTGAAAGCATCCTGAAAGCAGCTCCTAGCGATGGATTATTTGGAGATTCTAGAAGTGACGAAGACCAAATTGGAGCCTCGTACCCCGAACTTGAATGGGCCATGAAGTGTGTTGAAGACGGTAAAACGATAAACGATTTTGAAGGAAGGGAACGTATTGTTTTTGAAATTTATAACAGATATAACGCTGCCAATAAACACAAAATGAATCCTATTCCTGTATGTGAAATCCCTAGTAACTTAAAGCCTTAAAAGCAATGATTCGAGTTCTTGTAGCAGATCATCAACCAATAGTAAGCTATGGAATTCGTATGCTGTTTGAGAACTCAACAGACATTAAAATTATAAATACCGCCAGCTCTGCAAAACAACTTTTAGAGTATCTCAAAAAGTCAAATACTGACATCGTTTTGATGTCTATTGACCTAGCAGACACAAATGGAATCACCGTACTTCGAACCATTAAAAAGGACTTTAGAGATGTCTCAGTGATTGTTTTTAGTACACACCCAGAAGATATTTATGCCATTAGCGCCATAAAAGCTGGTGCCTCAGGCTATTTATCGAAATCGGTGACGACAGCCACCATAAAAAGAGCCATTTTAAAAGTGTATAAAGGAGGGATCCACGTGAGTAAAGAACTTGCTCAAACACTTACTTTTGAAAAAAATAGTCAAGGCACCATGAACCTGTATAAAAAACTTTCGACTCGTGAAGTTGAAGTTTTGAAGCTTATTTCGTCTGGAAAAAGAAATAATGAAATTGCCAGCCAGTTAGACATCAATGAAAAAACAGTGAGCACCTACAAATTGCGCTTAATGAAAAAACTAAATGTCGCTAACCTAGTAGAATTAATAGATCACGGTCGTCAAAAGAAATAATTGTTAGAGCACTCTGTTTAGCTTTCTAGAAAGCAACATTTTTAAATTTGAGTAGTTCAAAACATCTTCTAGAAGCGTTCGGTGGTCAACAGTGTCTTTAGTGTCTTGTTTAATTTCGTTTACTTTTCGGTCAATTAAATAACAGCGGAGTGTTAAGATTGTTTCACTCACTAGCTGAGCGATGCTTACCTCTTTTTGCTTAGGGAAAATATTATTTTTTTCCCAGTTGTGAAGGCTATACCGTTCCTCATTCATTAGAATATTAGTGACATCCGATGCTAAAGTAGGGTCTAAACGGTTTACAAAAGATTCAATCACAAAATCGTCCGACTGATTTAAACTATCAATAATTGTATAATACAGCGTTTTGAAATTTTCATTGGTAAACTGCATCTCATCTTCCTGCAAATCCAAGAATATTTTCTCAAATACCTTTACCTTATGAATGACGGGCTCTAGCACCAACTCCTCTTTGTCATTTTCTTTTAGTATAAGATCCTCAAAAGACTCTTTTCTACTCCCATAAAGCAGTAAAATTTCAATAATTTTTTGCTCTAACTCATACTGAATATCTACCTTTTTAGGGGGGGTTACAGACTTAACAACCTCAAAGGCTTTTTGCTTTTTATTATAGGTTTTGTTGGCATCACTCTGTGCTTTTTTACCCATCTGTGCCAACGTACTAAACAGCACCTCTTCACTTATATCCATTATTCGTGAGCACTCACGTACATAAATTTCTTTCTGAATATTATCGGTGACTTTCGAAATACTGGTCACCATGTCTCGAATCAAGTTGGCTTTTGCTACCGGATCATTTTTCGCTTCCTCCATAAGTAAGGAGGCTTTGTAGGCAATAAAATCCTTAGCATTCGATTTCAAATAGTCCTTAAGTTCTTCAAGCGTGTTTTGCTTGGCAAAACTATCTGGGTCCTCCCCTTCTGGAAATGTACAGATTTTGACATTCATCCCCTGCTCCAAGATTAAATCGATCCCTCGCAGGGATGCTCTAATCCCAGCAGGATCACCGTCAAATAGGACTGTGATGTTTTTGGTCAAACGGTTAATTAACCTAATTTGGTCTGGAGTTAAGGCGGTTCCCGAAGAGGACACCACATTTTTAATCCCTTTTTGATGAAATTGAATAACGTCGGTATAGCCCTCTACTAAAAAACAATTATCCTCTTTGGCAATGGTTTGTTTTGCGTAGTAGATCCCATATAAAACTTTACTTTTATGATAGATATCGCTTTCTGGAGAATTTAAATATTTGGCTGCTTTTTCGTTTTTGGCTAAAATTCGACCTCCAAATCCAAGCACACGCCCAGACATACTATGTATTGGAAAAAGAACTCGGCCTTTGAAACGATCAAATTGCTTTTCGCCCTTTACAATGGAGAGGCCCGTACTTTCCAGATACTTTAGTTTGTAGCCTTTTTTTAAGGCGGTATCTGTCAATCCGCTCCATGCATCTGTCGAAAAACCTAGTTGAAAGTCTTGAATCGTTTCGTCCGTAAAGCCCCGCTCCTTAAAGTAACTCAGGCCAATGGCTTTCCCTTGGTCTGTTTTGTGTAATGTGTTTTGATAGTAGGTACGCGCAAATTCACTGACTAGGTACATACTTTCGCGTTCGCCCGCAGCCTCTTTATCAGAATCTGACTGGACCGTTTCTTCTATCTCAATGTTATATTTCCGAGCTAAATATTTAATAGCTTCTGGATAGGTAAAGTGCTCATGTTCCATTAAAAATGAAACGGAGGTCCCCCCTTTTCCAGTTGAGAAATCTTTCCAAATTTGTTTCACCGGAGACACCATAAAACTGGGGGTACGTTCTTCACTAAAGGGGCTTAAGCCTTTGAAGTTACTTCCCGATTTTTTGAGTTGCACAAAATCACCAATCACTTCCTCTACACGAGCAGTGTCAAATACTTGGTCTATGGTGGCTTTTGATATCAATATAAAAAATTAAATGGATGCTGTAAATGTACTATAAAAGTAAGGGTTTTTAGTTACTTATTTCGCTCGATTACATAATTGACCATTAAAATTAATGATTTTTTGTAGATCGATTCTGGATAAGGTTCCAATAACTCTAAGGCTTCTTGTTGAAAAGATTTCATCTTAGAAACCGCATAGTCTAGCCCCCCATTTTGTTTCACAAAATGAATTACTTTATTGACACGCTTGGAGTCTTTATTGTGGTTTTTAATAGAGTTAATTAGCCATCTCTTATCTTTTTTAGAACACTGATTTAAGACATGAATTAACGGAAGCGTCATTTTTTGTTCTTTGATATCAATGCCAGTGGGCTTCCCTATTTGTTCGGTGCCATAATCAAACAAGTCATCTTTAATTTGAAAAGCCATCCCTATGAGTTCTCCAAATTTACGCATGGTTTCCACCTCTTCAGAAAGGGGTTTCACGGAGGCGGCACCCAAACTGCAACAGGCGGCGATAAGCGTGGCTGTTTTCTGTCTGATGATTTCATAATAAACCGTTTCTGTAATATCTAAATTTCTGGCTTTTTCAATTTGCAATAGCTCGCCTTCACTCATTTCACGAACGGCTACAGAAATAATTTTTAACAGATCAAAATCATTGTTATCAATACAAAGCAAAAGACCTTTTGATAACAAAAAATCGCCTACCAAAACAGCAATTTTGTTTTTCCAAAGCGCATTAATAGAGAAAAAGCCACGGCGACGGTCACTTTCATCCACCACATCATCATGCACTAAAGTAGCGGTGTGAATCAATTCTAAAACAGAAGCACCTCGATAGGTACGTTCGCTAACGTCTCCATTGGATATCATTTTTGCAGTCAAAAACACAAACATCGGACGCATTTGCTTGCCTTTTCGATTCACAATATAATGCGTAATTCGGTTCAGAAGCGCCACCCGGCTGGACATGGACAATCGAAATTTCTTTTCGAAAAGTTCCATCTCATAAGTGATTGGTTTTTTTATGTTTTCTATAACCTTCAAAAAAATGCTTTAACAACTTTACAAAACTAAACATATAATAGCCATAGTTTCTTAGGGTTTCGTTAAAATAATTGTTTATGCTGCTAAAATTAAAACTTGAAGCTAATAACTGTATTAAAATTCAATATAATTACAGAGACGTTTGGAAATGAAGTTTTTAATTATTGTTTTGTGT
>Ga0115005_10001812_pt1 | contig 17130 bp, 11 predicted proteins | sample ArcOceMetagenome_FD_87163 | JGI IMG/M metagenome (GOLD analysis project Ga0115005, IMG submission 87163) | Marine eukaryotic phytoplankton communities from Arctic Ocean - Arctic Ocean - Greenland ARC118M Metagenome | ecosystem: Environmental > Aquatic > Marine > Oceanic | place: Arctic Ocean... | reverse complement strand
GGATCTTTTTTCTTCGCTGTTTTGTCAGAAACGAAAATGGAACCTCTTGGAATTCTTATAAATACGTCGTGACGAATAATGCTGGTGATTTCAACAGCCAAGATGAATCACTTTTATTTGCTCTTTGGCTTAGTGGAGTCAGTAGCATCCGAACATGATCCATATCATCGCATCGGTGCAAGATGTAAGCGATAGCTTCAGGCTGTTCATCGTCGTATACCTCGTTTCTATGGCGACGATGGCCGGATGGAATCTGTGATTTTCCACATTTCTGCCTTGCTTTTTTTAATACATTTTAAACCCATTTTAAAATGCAGAAATGAAAATACATGTCGAAAATTCAAAATGTACGTAGGCAGATAGGACGGGAGGATTCTCTAACAGATGTTCCCATAGAAGGTCATGATGGTGTCCTTAAATTTGCTGTTCCGAATCCAAATGCCTCTCGCATACGAGTACACTCCAGCTTTTGGTTTTAGAGAACGCAGTGCACCTTGAAATATGTCTGGTTCTAATGAAGCTGGGCCAATGAAATCGCCACCAAGACCTCTTGTATTTTTACCTTGCGTTGAAATAAGCGACCCCTCATCTAAATCCCAAAACACAGTAAACATAGGGACTGCCTTCTCCAAGGATGCTTTCCCAATATTCTTTACTTTGATTACACGTACCTGCCTCATGATGTAATTCCCGTCCTCTCCTTTGCTGAGTTTTGTAATCTCGTGCTCGCTCATTTTTGACAATTTCGATGAAGACTTGTAGAACCTTGCATTTTGCAAAGGTAGCAATAGATTCCTTCGTCAAACCTTCGAAGGCCCAATAGATTTTGATCTTCTCTTCCAACGCATAAAAGAACCGATTTAGGCTTGTAAAGTCCTTTCCCTTTCCCTTTGCATTGCTAATTAATAATGCTACATCAGCTGTCTTTTAAATCCATCGCCAAAGCCTCCAGCTTGATTACAATTTGACGTCTTGCTCTTATCAACAACACCAGTATCAAGTGATCGCGATGCAATCGGGTAGGTGTATAGCTGCTCAATCACTAACTCATCCGCTGATGCTATAAATTTACAAACTTCTTGCTCATGACACATGCATGCAATCTTAGATGTGTGGCCTGATTTAGTTGCCTTCTTAGTGAGGCATGATCTTCTTCTACCAGTCTTCTTAGATGGTCGACAGTATTCTACAAGAAATCTCTCAACGGTGGCTAGAACCCTTTCCAGGCTTTGAGGGGTTTTCTGGTTCGACCAGCGGAAATGATCTGGTGCTTGGATCTGTGAGAGAGGAAAAAATTGCCTCTTTCCTTCATAAATGACTGGCAATCTTCAGGAGTGGCCGCACGAGGCTTCCAAGGAACTTTCTTTGCCTTCTTGGGGGTGAAGCACCTGATAAGCTTGAGAAACTGATGGTTTGAATCATAGATTTGTTAACCACGAAGAGAAATGAGCCATTCCTTTCAAGCTGGGTGGCGATTTATCCACACACGCCAAACTTAGTTCAAGCAAGTTCATTTTGCTACTAGCTAGTATTAAATAACGTACTCGTACTGTAGTACTGTACATACTGTACTCGTAGTTCTGTAGTTCAGAGAGAGGAGAACAGAGACACATTTAAAAATCTAAAAAGCATGAAAAAGTGCGCTAAAGGTGCACGCGGCGCGGAAGAAGGCGTATTTACTGTACGAGGTGTATTGCATTACAGTACGGTACATGCTTATACTTTCATTGTAATTACATCAGCTTATTTAATCCGACAACCCGACCCGAAGAACACACCACACCTCCGACATTGCATCTTGGTTCGAAAAGAAGGTAGAGCTCAATTTATATCTTTCTCTACTTCAGCTTACACGAAATTTTAATTGATCCTGAGAGTACACCCAAAGAAAGAATGAAACTCCTCAAAGTCTTGGTGGTATGGGGTTGGTCGTGCCAAAAGGCGCAATCTGCTGACTACGGTTACCAGTCCGGAGCCTTCAGAACTCAGGTCGACAGTAGTGATCACGATGTCAGCAACTCGTTCGCCAGCTCTTTGCATTATGATCCTGTGAATAAGGCTGCTTACGTTGTTGGTTCGACCTACTGGTCGTATTGGGACCGAATCATACACAGTGAAGAACAAATCAAGAACTTGGCCGAACTCGATGAATCAGATTGTTTCCTTGCGATTATCTCGGTTCCTACGGATGGTGATACAATGTTTCTTGATTACAGTCGGAGATTTGGGACAAGTGGCATAGACGAAGCATGTACTGCGATATCTGTTGTACATAATCCAAATGGAAAGACGAGAGTTATTACTTCAGGTCATGCGGAAGAGGGTGGATTTCTGACCTCTCTACGAAATTTGGGGGCGCCAACTTCAACCGTATACGGATTTATGCTCGATCTTGAACTCAGGGGCAACTCAGTAGGTAAACTTCATGGTGGGGGTCTCATGAATGACCACACAGTGCAGTATCCCCTTGCTATTGCCTTCGATTCAAGGCCAAAAGATGGCGACGACGAGGCGTTCTACGTCGTTGCTCTTTCTAGCCTCATCGAGTCTAAAAATCCTCTAAACGCAGAGGGGAGCAAAGATCCAAGGCCGGATAAAGCACTTGGTGGTGTAGAACAACCAGAGTATGGTAGCCATTTCAGTGCCTTCATTAAGAAGATGGTCCCTAAAACTCAAGCACAACTTGATTACGAAGAAAGCGACGCGGAGGTATTCGATTTGACTAATGATGAAGGAGGACTCAAGGAAACTATGCGTGCTGGGTGGACAGAATTACTTTCTCCTAGGATTTCTCTGGATTCTATTTCAATGGAGCATTACCTGCAGGTCTCCGACTTGAAATATGTTCCTCGTGTGAAAACAAATGCGACTGATGATAGTTTGGTCCTAGTTGGGACAACTTCAGGATATGGTGAAGCATTCGGAGGTGATATCGAGGACGAAAATATACAGGATGAATCTTTTCGTTACAGTGCTGGATTTGTTACTGTTTTTGATCTTAACGGCGCCATTGAGGCTGCAACTCGCATAGAAGTTGACGAGGAGGACGTTGTTATAAGAGGCGTCTGCTTCGACCAAGGCGCAGATTCTGTGGACTTCTTGTATGTAGTTGGGGAAACCAGAGGTCTCCTTGCCGACAATATGAAAGTCCAAGATCTCTCCAAAGACCCGAGTGGTATACATAGCAAACATGCTTTTTTGACAAAAATTGATTTAAGTGACCTTTCTAGAGTATGGACAAGACAACTTGGAGGGACCTTAGGAAATAATGTGATTGCTGAGGGTTGTGCTGTCTCCCCAGGTAATGATGTTGTGTACATGGCTGGAACAGTTATTGGTGGTGACACGATACGCCAAGATACGAATGACATTTCTTCTGCTGGAGGAGATGATATTTTTGTTGCAAACTATAATAGTGCCACTGGCACACCGAAATATATTAAACAAATTGGATCGCCAAAAGATGATTGGCTCGCAAAAGGAAATGGGATTGCTACTGATGAGATGGGAAATGCATTACTTCTCGGTAATTCTAAAGGGAGCATGATGCGATGGCGCGGTGAGGAAGAAGAAAGCAGTTCGACTACCATTTCCAGGGATCTACCAAGCGATATCTTTTTATTTTCTGTCGAGAAGCTTACTGGGTCGACGAAGCCAGTACCTAGTATATATTCGCCAGGCCCGACCACAATTCCTGACAAGAAGAATTCTGATTCTGGGAATCGGACCTTGATTATAATTGCGGCGATTTTTGGGTCAACCCTTTTGAGTGTGGCAGTGTTGGCTGTTCATAAAGTGGTGAAGATTAGAAGACGCGATCAGCAGTCTGAAAGTGTTGTTGACTATCTTGATGATTTCCAGGATAATGCTGGCTTTGAGGTACACATCCGAAATAGTGCAGCTGGGGGCATTCACGCTGTTTATGGCAACAGGAATATGGGCATCCAATCTCTTAATGATACAGGCAGACATTCATATAGTGTCGACTCTGAAATTGCAGAAGTCACAAGAGACACGAATAATATGAGAAGACCTGGTCGGGGACTTCCTATTCGAGGTGCTTTCGGAGGAGATATTAGCCTTGATTCAGCTTCAGTGTTAAGCTATGATGCCAGCAGTATGGTGTCTGAAGATCTTAGCTTCGGGCATAGCGTAATTTAGGAAGGATACATAAAAATGTAGCTTATGGATTTTGAACTTGAACCATGTAATTTGCTTCCAGATGCCATGATTGAGCGCATTTCAATCAATTCAAAAGAATTGCAGCGCTCTCGCCGTCCTTCCCTCCCTTATGAAAATAGAAAATTCGGTGACCTCAACGTGTACTACGTGTAGTACCGGGTAGAAGCAAGCTTTCGCAGCTATCTGACAAGAATTGGAATGCTGCGAAGTTGTTTGCTCCAGTAGTGTTCTTTACAAATAGAAATATGTCTTGCCTGCGGACAAAAAAATAAAAGTGTTACCCTAGGTGGGGCTCGAACCCACAACCTTCTCTTCCGAAGAGAGATGCTCTGCCATTGAGCCACCAGGGCTGCTTGATGATAATTGCGGTGGAAATATGATATAAAAAATAAAACTTAGCTAGGTTCTCATCTCGTACTTCCACGTAAGTTTAAGTTGAAGTTTGAATTAGTTTTCGCGATCTTTCCCAACAAACCACCATCACTCCTCACTATGTCGCTCATCTAATCATCTAATTCAATACATTTGATCCATACCGAGCAACACAGCCAGCACCCATGAAGATTTCAACTGTAGCACTCCTTTTCATCGGAACCCTCTCTGTAGACGCGTTCTCGCCTAATGTAGTAAGGTCGTTACACGGCACAGCACTCCAGCTTACCACTGGTCTTGGAGGGAAACCAGCGACCTCATCGGAGGAAGATCTCCAACTCACCCGTCAGATTATCATGGGACACGTTGAACAAGAAGGTGGTGCCGCATCTGCAGCTTCCATAGAAGACAAACAATATGCTACCCCTTCCCCTCCTGAAAATGACCTCATGATTCGAGCAGCACTCGGTCGCGAACCTGTCGAAAGGACTCCCGTGTGGCTCTTTCGCCAAGCTGGGCGTCATTTGCCCGAGTATCACGCACACAAAGAGAAAACGGGAAAAAGTTTTTTGGACATGCTAAAGTTCCCAGAGGATGTGGCAGAATGTACCCTTCAACCCTGCAGGCGCTATCCTATGGATGCGGCAATTCTTTTCTCTGACATTTTAGTGATTGCTCAAGCATTGAACATTGAAGTAACAATGCCTGGAGGTGTGGGAATTTTGGTTCCCAATCCATTGGCTGGACCTGAGGAAGTTGCCACCCGTGTTCCTTCTATTGATGAGATCACTCCGCAGTTTATTGAAGATAAAATGGGAGTCATCCTTGACAGTGTCAAATTGATCCGTAAGAAAATGAAGGAAGAGAATATTAGTATTCCACTTATTGGATTTTCAGGTGCTCCTTTCACACTTATGTATTACATGATTGGTGGATCGTCCCGCAAGAATAATGATTACGGTATGAAGTGGCTCAATGAACATCCCGAAGAATCTCAAAAGTTGTTGGATGTTTTGACAAACATCATTATTGAATACATGTCAGCGCAGGTTGAGGCAGGAGCTCACATGCTTCAATTGTTTGAGGCCATGGGAATGATGTTGGAAGAGAAGGAGCTTTACGAATTTTCTGTACCTTGCTTGGAAAAGATTGCTACTGAGTTAAAGAGCAGATATCCTGATGTCCCTTTGATGATATTCTCTCGTGGAGCCTGGTGAGTATTCGTCTATTCCACTGATATTGTCTGATCAATTTTATTTTTGACTTTTCTTAATTTCTCATTCGTCTCTCTCTCTCTTGCTTGAATGTTAGTTACGCTAATGAGAAACTCTCGCATATGGGATTTGATGTTGTGACTATGGATGGTGATGTCGATAGAAGTACAGCAAGAGCCACTGTTGGGGACAGATGTGGACTTCAGGGTAACTACGACCCTGCCGAACTCGTTGAGGCAAACGGAAAGACTGTGGAGACAGTACAGGAGACTGCCAAACAATACATTGATGACTTTGGACCTCAGAGGTTGATTGCGAACCTAGGAGAAGGATTGGGTGGCAAGGAAAGCACTGATTTGGTACGGGTTTTCATAGACACCATCCATGAATACAGTGAGCAAAAAATCAAAGAATCGGCATAAAATAATTCTGCATAGAGGATGATTTGATTTTATTGTGAAATAAAAATGCTGGATCTTTTCACTTTTGTGAAACAAAAATGTCATGCAAATTCTTTGGAAAGAAGTCGGTAAGCACGTTGGGGTTACCAACACATCGCTACAGTACAATTATACTTGTATGTTTACATCTTCTTCTTAGGTTTGAAAGTAATCTCCGGAAACAAGTACAACACAAGGTAATAAATCTCGTAATTTTGACAAATTCAAAATTCAAGAGTTTTGTGGTAAAAACAGAAAGAGAGGGGAAAGAAATAACTAGAGTTACACACATTTGAACATTCAAAAACATGAAAACATAACAGTTCCACTCACTTTGGGGTCGATAACAACACCATCTAGCATTCAAAGTACTATCTTCAATCTGTACTTTCATACTGTCCCAATTGTGTCTATCAAGCGCAGAGAGTGCTATATTGCAACCACTTTCAAAATTGTCTACACGTACACGTAGTTCAAGAGTGGTATTTCGCCTTCATCATCACGAAATGAGAAACGGATCATGTGTCGTACCCAAATTTTTCCGTCACTCGTATTCAATTGTTACCTGTCTAGCTGTATCAACGGTGGTGTCTAATTTCACTTGCATTGCTTCGCATACTCTCTCGTCTCCCAACTCTATCATTGATGACCATTATGTCAAGATAAGAGGCGGCAGTCGATCGGAGTCTTCTTCACGTCGAAGAAAACGAAAACGAAGAAAGCAGAAAGAGGTTGTCATTGAGAGCGATATTACTGACTTCGGTAGTCCGTTGATTCCTGATTTATCTGAAAATGAAGATGAAGAGAAGATCATAATGGCTCTCTCCCATGGAGATGAAGAAAGTTCTCCGAATATAAATCACCTAACTGAATATACAGGAGTCAGGTCTACAAATAGAAAGAAAACAAAGAATGGAGGCCGAAAACGTAATGGGAATCATCATGAAAAAAAGAAGAAAAGACGTCGGAAAAAAGTCAACAAGAAAACTATCATTTCAAATGAATCACCAGGAAATGGTGAAAAGACAAAGACAAAGTCAAAGTCAAATGAAGAGAAAAGGGCACTACGTGTAGCTGATAACGTGGTTCAGAATAGTAAAGGGGCGCAGCAGCAAGGTATAGAGAAATCTGATGATACGTCACCTAAAACAACCTCGACTCCATCGTCGAAGAATCACTCTGGATCATCGTCATTGTCTTCAAATGCAAGTATACTTAGTGCACGGCAGAACTTGACATCTACAGTTGACGAATCCCTGTCGCGCTTGAAAAGAATGAACGAAAGGAAACAGGAAGTGCCATCCAAAATGACAGTAAAAGAGAAAACTTCGAGCTCGTACACAACAACAGCCCAAAAGAAGCTTGTTCAGACATTTCCACATCAAAATCGGCCAAATTCTGATAATCCGGCATCTGCAATGGCAACTTTACAAAGTACAACTAGGAGAGATGCTCGTACGCTACCTGTGAATAAACCTACTCCTGTCAAACAGCCGAACCGACCGCGAACGTTACCGACAACAATGTCCCTTACTACTCCCTGGGCAAGAAAGTTCATTCTATCACGTCCAAAAGATGCATTGCTTCCAATTCCACGTGAATTTCTTTCAGATGGCTTCAATTTGGTCCAATTGGCTTCAGTTGTTGAAAAGGCTGTCGAAGCAATGAAACTTAGAGGAGAAGGGAATATGGCACCGAACACAAATTCTGACGGCTCTTCCAGTGGCACATCATTGTACAAAAATGCGCTTCGTCTTATGTTGAAGGAAGACGAAAGGGGGAATAGTAATTCGACACTTTCATCGACGTACACGCCTTTTCAAATACAGAAAGCAGCTGAAGTACTTTACACCATGGTGCATGCTCGCTATGTGTCGAGTCCGAGAGGTCTTGATACAATTCGCCGCATGTTTAAGCGGAATACTGATGTTGGTATTGAACCAATTTTCGGGAGGTGCTGTAGAATAAATTGCAATGGGATGCCTCTGTTGCCCATAGGGATTTCTGATAAGTTCGACATTTGGGGAAAGGGTGGAGTTGGTAGGAAAGCAATGAGGTATTGTCCCTCGTGTAATGAGACCGTTTACATGTGGGAATCGAAGGTTGACGGAGCTGCCTGGGGGACGTCTTTTGCTCATCTGTTCTTAATGGCACAAGGTTCAGAGGTTTTTCCTCTCGCCTTAAAATCTAATGTGGCCAACAAAATACGACAACCACCAAGAAAGATTTTTGGGTTCCGTATTCATCCAGCAGCAGACGCGAATAACTTGAGGAGAAATATGAGAACTTCTTAGCATGTCGTGGACTATAAGTTCACAAATTAGCATACTACGAGTATTCGCACTTGAAACAGTAAATGCTTTTACATAGTTTTAACGAATGATTAAAAATAGTAACATTCCTAGAACTAAATACCTCACAAACTCGTGTTTCCTCGTTCTTTTCTAGCTTGTGCTAATTCCAGCGCCCTCTCCATAATTGAACGAGACAACTCGTTGTAAAGGACAATATCCTGTTCGGCAAGCTTGCATATTCTTTTTGTAGATATTGCATGCAAAGATTCGTTTTCACCTGTTGTGAACTCTTCGCTGCATAACAGTGGTCGAATCTTTTCCTTGTATTCGATGGCTCGATCATCCAAGGATTTGTCTATTGTTGAACTTTCACTTTGGTTCTGTGCTTCTTTGTTTTGGTGGGATTCTTCTATTTTTATTCTTTCCATCTTCTTTTTAAACCCTTTGACCTCGTCAACAATTTTCCCTATTGTGTCTCGTGCAAACTGCTCGTGCGATCTCTTTAAAGATTCGGTCTCAGCCAAAGGGGTTTTTAGTTCTGTTGCCGTAGTCGCAACAGAAGATTTTGCTTCTTTCGTCACTTCTTGATTCAGGGTCTCTGCCTCTTTATTATTCTCCATTTCATGCAGAGCATTTTTAAGACTGCTGTGGTACAAATCAATATCTTCAGTCTCTGCCGCCCAACGAGCATGCAAATCGGTTCTCCGACGCTCTCCACGCACATGAATAGCACCAACAGCAGGAACCTGTTTGCCGACGACAGGAACGGAATGATCAGCTGTCGGTTTTATGGAGTTCTGGGGTTTATCTCCGTTACCACCAACCGATTGTCTTCCCACCATCCCAAAAGCAATTTCGTTCACAACCGCTCCACTCTCATCTATCATGGGCCTTGCATACTGCGACGCAGGTAGAAAGACATCCACTCCTGCAGCTGCAACTCCCGCTGAAACCATGGCTACAGTACTTGCGTTCACACCACCTACATCTTGCATTGCACCTATATCCATATGATCCGTCCCCGCGATTGTAATAGCAGCTAAATTTACAATGTCTTTTTCCTCCTCTTTCTTTTTAAGCTTCTTGATCAATTGCTCTCGCTTTTCGTTCCCCACCTTATTCTGACAATTTTCACACCGACATGAGGTCATACAGTACAATTGCGATTGAAAGCATTCGCAGTATTTCTTGAGACAGAATGATTTGCGGCAATTGCACCCGACTTTTGTCCTTTTCCCTCTCTTTTCCTCAGGTTGTAATGGCTCCATGATACCTCTAACTTTCCCTGTTGCCTCATTTCCTCTTTGGGATGTTGTAATTGTCGACGCTTTAGGTCTAAATGCGTGCTGATTACGATCCAAGGTGATTTGAATCATCTCCATACGGTTGTCTTTTTTCTGATCGCCACTGAATTCAACATTCAAGCAACCTGAACAACAGCAACTATCGTTGCATACTATACCTGAGTTGAAGCATTCGCAGTATAACTTTAGGCATCCAGATCTTTTGCAATTGCATTTTTTTACTTTGAGAATCTGGTCACGAATTCCGCCTACTGTTCTCGGTGGGAGGGGTATAGTTGTATTGGAGATAATGGATAGGTTTCCTGTTCCTGTTCCTGTTCCTTGCGATTGGGTGGATCGGGGCACTGAGGCCGTTGAATCTTTCCCCGTTGGATCTGTTGACGACATGAGAATCTCGCTTGTTTCAATCTATACCTTCTGGCTTGACGGTCACAGGGAGGGAGTTTTTGTTTGAATTGAGGCAGCGTTAAGATATGTATTATCGTGCAGTCTGCGAGTAAATAAACACAAACAAAACTTCAACTGTGCGTGGTGGTGCAAAACGGGGCGATGTTGTGGTTTTAAACACTTCAATGCCAACCTGATATGGATACAGCATCGCTTCGCTTCAGCACAGCCAGCGCGCAGCATCGGCGTGGAGTCTTAGTAAAACAGACACACGTACAGCTTATGAAAAAACATTAGGAAAAAACATTATCATCGTATCGACACAGTATGTATACAAATGTACAAAAGCACTTATCATACTTGAATTCATTTGGACCACCACATCTCAAACTAATCGCAAACGCTTCATTATAATGACAATGAGGTTTACTAATAGCATAAAAAGTTCGTCCACACTTCGAATTGCAAGGCAATTGTCAACAAAGAAGAAGAGACGGAAAAGTAAAGCACCCAAACCCTCATCAAAATCTCTATCAAAATCTTCCAAAAATGTGAAGCCACTCGCTCCAATATCCAAAGTCCTCACATCTCCCAAAGTACAAAAACAAGCATTTAACAAACTTGTTGATTTTCAAAAAGAGGTGCAATCATTCCTAACGCCGGAATTCATGAAAGATCGCCCTGCCTTTGCAGAACGAGAAAAGGTTGGACCCGTCATGGACCACAATTGGTGGCTGTGGAATCTAGCTCTTGCATGTGTACCAGGGTTAATGGTTACGGCTATTTGCAAGTTTTATGAGGGCGACATGGAAGATTTTTATCGACAGCAGAAACTGTTAGAGGAGAATAAAGCTAATGGTGTTCCAATGAATGTTGATGAAAATGAGATTACACGTAGTGCACCTCCTGGTGACGACGAAGAAGGTGGAGTATGGGCAAGACGACGAACGTCCGTGTGGAATGCTGCAATGGATATATTTGGATCTCAATCCAAGATGGAAATGGATGAAGAGAATCAGAATCGGGTCTTGACAAATGATGATGGAGAAATAACACAGCAAGCTACAAATACACGTGGTGATGAAGTTGATGCAGAAAGACAGTCTCTTGAAGGTACTCGTACACGCACAATCGAGAGTGAAGCAACTCAAGATTCGCAAGAGCAACCTACTATGGATAGTTTGATCCAGCGGATAGAGCTGCTTGAAAAGCAGCTCGAGCCTCGAAATCAAAATGATACGCGAGTGCCTTCTGAGCGACAACTTGATTTGAGCAACATTAGAAATAGACGAAATGGCGTGCCAAGGAAGATAGTATCTGAGGAAGCCAACTCAAACACAATAGAATCAAAGACCATACAATTTAATATGGACATAGTCAAGGAGAGCATAAAGCATTTTTTACAACAAAAGAGTGATGACTTGATGCAACGTGGTTCGGAAGTGAAACGATCAATTTTGGACAAGGTTGGTGATGAAGATAGTGATCATGTGGAGCAAGGCGCCATGAACAAAGAAGACGACAGCAAACTCCCAGTTAGTGACAATGTTACTGCAACTAGCAAAGACGCCCCAAATTTGGAAAACAAGGAAAAAGTGGTAGATGAGAGCAATGCAAACGGTGAAGATGTGTTGAACTCTGACAGCGAAGCGGCTCCAAGGCATAGGTGGTGGAGACGTATACCTCTTCTCAAGACCAATCACAAAAATCAAAATGAAAGCTGAATTACAAAAATAAAGAACAAAAACATTATTCTATAAAGAAGAGTTTCATTATAATAAAGTTGAAAAATCAAATAGATCGACAAGTGATTCACCACAAGAACAATTCAATTCAAGTTTCGAATACAGCACTGTACGATGGAGGATTGTCTCAGTATTCCATGCTTTGCACAATCCCAAAATCGCGAGGAGGTTCTGCAAGATCATTGCTGCTCTAGAGTCGTGGTAATATCAGAGAAGCAATATCTCCATGTGGCTGGTAACACGATCAGAGTTTCTCCTTTACCAAAGACTGAAACCAATCTTGATAATAATTTTAGGTTCAATTCGGGTGATGGATACAATCTGGAAGAAGATGGTAAGGACATCATTTTTGCAGCAGCTGATCTACGTAGAGGTTTTTCGTGCATGACCTACAATGCATTCAAAAGGAGAGTTGCGTATGCACCAAGAAATACTTCTCCTTCTATCTTTCTGAAATCAGTAGCTGGACGTCAGATACTTTGCGAGATAAAAGGAGGGGTCACCATCGAATATCAGGATCTATGCTTTAGTCGCAATGGTACAAGATTGGCTGCTATTGGACGAGGAATGATTGATGCGAATCTTCTTGTGTGGGATCTGGTAACAAACGACAACGGTATCACTCCAGTCCTAATTTCGACACATTCATTCCAACAATCTGTTGCGAGGTGTCTTTTTGATCCCTCAAACCAAAATAGCATTGCAATCCTAACAAGTGATTCTCAGGTTGTGATCCGATTTCACCTTTCGAAATTCGTTGGGACTCATAAAGTTTCAAAGATAATTCATCACTCGCCATCCGATGCCATGAATACAAAGACTTGCGTCACTTCTATATCTTGGGAGACTGAAGGTCGACTAATACTTGGTCTTGGAGATGGATCCATAATTGTATATCAAGATACTATATTATCCGAATTCCATCACATAAAGCATGAAGGTTTAGGAGCTGGTGCTGTGAGAGGCATAATTATATGCTCAAAGTACATAATTATTGGCTACGAAGACGGCAAATTGTTTTGGTTTCATAGACTAGACGATTTCAAGAAGTCCACTCTTTCTAATTCTATCCTTGAGGCAGATATTGGGGGTGATATATCATTGATGACAAATTCTCCTGATTATGATCTTGTCGTTGCGCATTCTACCAAGAAAGGTGAACTTCATTCCTTGCGCATCGAGGCTGAAGGTGGCAAAACCGAACATTCGTTGAAAGGGGCTCGATATCAATTTCCGTCGGGAGTTGTAACAGGTATGGCGTGCGTTGTCCTAACTGGTCAAGTTGGGTTCTCTGTTTTCGTTACTGGAAGCAGCGATGGAACTCTCAAAGTATGGAAAGATGCTACACGTACTTGTAGGAAAGAGATGAATGAACCTGAAGATATGATTGGCTTTATTGATGTCGGAATCCCAATCACTGCTCTTGAACCGCTAATTGGATGCCCTGTGTTTGCTGTCGGTTTTGCTGACAGCTCTATTAAATTCTTTTACATTCGACAGAAAAAGAATACAAATTTTGACACAAGGATAAATGGAAACATTGAGGTAGAGTTGATCATGATAAAATCAGAGGTGCTAAATCTCTCACCGGTGACTCACTTGGTCTTCAACGAGAAGACAAAAAAGATGGCTGCAGGATGTTTCGACAGTGGTGAAGTGTTTATTTTGTGCACAGAACCAAATAACCTTCATGTAATTGGTGTGTTGGAAACTTTGAATAAAGAGAGACTTGAGTCAATATTTTGGAGTCGAAGCAATTCCTACCATCTGTTTGTTGGCGCGTCAGCAGCATCTTTATTGTACTTTGATACAACGCCACTTTGCTTCACCCCAGAGCCTCTAAAACCGATATATGCACAGCACGGACTCTCATCATTACCTAGGGGGTTTGTTACTCCTTCTACCTCAGAAATAGAAGATACACATTTGCTATTTTGTTGCGGTTCCTCGAGACGACTGGTTGAATTTTATGACATTCACGAGTCCCCTGGTGGTTGTGTGGTGGCACGTGACTGTAAATACGATGGTGTTGAATGCTCTAATGGATCCACAATTTGCGTAAGTATTCATGGGCGTATATTTATTGGTGCAAGGACAGGCGTAATCAAAGTCATCGAGCCCAACGGTGATAAATTTGATACCCGAATGGTCTCGAATTCGCATTGTCACCCGATTCTTGCTATATGCATGAGCTCAGATAGGTCACGCTTGTACTCCAGTTCCTCCGATGGTTCGGTGTTTGTGTGTAGAATGTTAGATACAACTCATGACATCACTATCTCATCGTATGACTATGATTATTTGGTGAGTACGTCAAGGTTGTCGACAAGAAATCATCTATGCTTCTCTCACACGAATTGCTTCAAGTTGCCAACACGGTCTACGAAGATGATGCAGGTAGCAGCGATAGATCCTTGTGAAGGGGATGGTGGCCGTTTGACATGGCTGAGTAAAAGCAAAGATCAAATGTTGAAAGACTTGGAAACCAAATCTTTCAAGATCAAACATGACATCCTACAAAGTATGAATGATTTAACGAAGCGAGTTCAAGATCTCATTGATCAGCATGGCAATAGATCTATGGACCAGTGTGACTCCTCTGATAAAATGTTAGAAAGGTTCACCATCGACATTAGTGCTGATAAGCAAAAGAGGATCGATCTTGAATCAAAATTGATTTGTTATCGTGATGCCATGAAATCACGGATGTCTTCTGATGAGGCTTCAGTTGCTCTTTTGTCTAAACGTTATGTCGATACAATGGAAATGCCTCTTGAGAAACTTTGTGAATTGACCGATACTGGTACACAAAGGTTGTCAATTTGTTCCTTTCCAATACATTCGCTGACAGAAAAAGAAAAGAGACGTATCTACTGCACGAGGGTATTACGTCAGAACGAAATGGCAGATATGAAGCAAAGTGTACCTGTCATATCAAACACTCGTGAAACTGACCGCACTAACTTCCTTCTATTTCATCACAACGAATCTGAAACAATTCAAGAAGGCAGTGTTCAAAGTGACGAAGTCGAAGGCAACCATAGTAAATTCGAAAGTTTTGGGCCATCTGGTAATCTCTTATATCCAGTGCAGTCCCTCAGATCAAACTTTCGACGAAGAGTACAAATCTATCTCTTGGAGCTAGCTTCAAGAGAAGAGGCAAAAACGCTTAATTCAGAGTTTACGATGTTAATGAAAGAACGGGAATCTTTCGAGAAAATTCTAGGCAAGGTTTCAGAAAAGATTGGTATTGATTCAAAAGTTCATTTGAAAGAATCTCGGTTTGGTTTGCTACACGTACTCCCCACGGAAACGAATAGTAGTACTCATGATGAGTACGATGAAAAAGATCCGGGGCATCTTCAAGATCAAAAGTGCGAAGATGACAAAGAGGAATACTTTCAGCAGCAAATGGACGAAGTGAAAAGACATTCATCAGCGGTCGATGATTTGGCAATAGCATTCAATAGGAAATTGTCGAGCCTACACGAAACACGGTTTGGAGTACATCAAAGGTTGTTGCGCAATGATCTCGACATTCATCTCATCGCAGAATCTATCTTCTTGAGTAACGATAGCATTCGCGAAGCAGCATTGGTACCGAAGGAAATATGTGATGCACAACAATTGTATGAAAAAACTAAACATGATTTGAAGATCGCACAAAATGAATACAAACGAGTGCAAGCAAGACAGCAAAATAGTGCACACGAGATCAAAGACATGGAAAAGAACTTTCGAAGCAAAATACAGACCTCATCGGAAGATCCTTTGGACCAAGAGACTGTCAATTTACTCTACCTAATGTATCACCGCAGAGATTTTGGTTCCCTCGAGTCAATCAAAGAGCGAAATTCTAGGAAACAGAAGGGGCGGAAGGCATCCATCTTAAGCCGGCGTTCTAAACTTGGCAGGCAAAGCGGACGAGACTCTACATCTTCAAACAAATCAAGACCGTCTTTGGTTGTTGAAAGGAAAAGTAAAGATACCAGTAGTCACAATTTTGGGACATCGGTCTGGGGAAATATAGAACTGGGAAAGGAAGATGCAGAGAAATTTAACTGTGAGCACGACTTTGTTTCGGAGAATGACCCATTTTTGGAAGTTAATGCAAATGACGAAAATACTGTATCAACAACTGGCAGCAGAAGGCTCGAAGTGATTCCTACGATTGATGATATTCCAGAGGGATTTTCAATCGACATGGATGCATGGAATGCCATGCTAAGGCTCAGAGAAGAGAAAGTTGCAAAAGAACGAGAGTTAGCGAAGAATACCAAGAATCTTGATGACATGAAAATCATCCTAGATGCACAGCAAGGCGAAGAAAAAGCATGCTACGAGGCGATTTCAACTCTGATGGACAAAAAGCGTAAATTTGAGATTGAGAGATTGGATCGACTTCAAAGCACAGACTTTGTTGTATCTATGAATCAGGGCCAGGACGAAGTAGAAAAGGATGCAATTGCTACTGATTATTCTGATGCTTTGTTCTTACCGACACATGTGATTGATAGAGCTAATGGTAGAATATTGACATTGGCTCAGGAGCGACTCAAGATTTTGCATAGAATCAAGTCGTTTCGTCGAATAATCAACAAGATGAAATTTGGTCATGAGATTTTAACCCTCAGAAACAAAGATGCGAAAGAACTTCTCACCGATTATCACCTGCTACGCCTGAATTCAGGATTGAAGAAAATTCTGAATGGGGAGGTTGAGGATGCCGAAGAGATTGCTTTAAAAACCAAAGCTCAGCTGTCGCGACAAAAAATAGCGCATAAGTCGAAGATAGACAAATTACTTCGCGAGAAAAAGGTATTAGTCAAGTCCATAACCAAGCGGGAGAAAGAGAATGTCAAGTTGGGAAAACAACTTGATGTTTTGAAAGAAAGAGTCTCAGCCATCGAGAAAGAACACAAGACTGATGTGACTTCTGTTGCAGTTGCTGATAAAAAAATGTTAAACATCACGAGACGTTCGAAAACCGTGAAGAAAATAAAATTGCAGTCTAATGAAATAGCGAGGCTCCGCAGTGAGCTTGGTGTACTGAAGCAGAAGACGTTCCCAAGTTTTTCAAGTGTATGACTACATGTAGCTGCAACTGCGGTTTTTTAAATAGGGAGGTCGAGTTTTCCCCTCCGACCAGTAAGAGCTGCAACCGTAATTCTCATAAAACGCCACATTACGTC
>Ga0115005_10001808_pt1 | contig 17142 bp, 19 predicted proteins | sample ArcOceMetagenome_FD_87163 | JGI IMG/M metagenome (GOLD analysis project Ga0115005, IMG submission 87163) | Marine eukaryotic phytoplankton communities from Arctic Ocean - Arctic Ocean - Greenland ARC118M Metagenome | ecosystem: Environmental > Aquatic > Marine > Oceanic | place: Arctic Ocean... | reverse complement strand
CCTGCTTGTTGGGAAGTTGACCAGCTTGAGAAGCTTATCGAATGTGGAATGAGTGTTGCTCGTTTCAACTTCTCGCATGGAGACCATGGTGGACATCAAGCTTGTCTTGATCGTCTCAGACAGGCTGCTAAGAATAAGAAATCTCATGTTGGTAAGTTTCTTCAAGTCCAATAAAAGCAGTTTTGCAGTTGCGCCAAGGTTGCGCAGTCATTAGTTCCGAGTGGATAGAAACAAAATAGAAATTAAATCATTGCTAATGCTTTCTTCCTTTTATTCTTCTTCACTGCAGCTGTCATGCTCGATACCAAGGGACCGGAGATCCGTTCTGGATTTTTTGCTGATGGAAACAAGGTCGAACTAGTCAAGGGACAGAACCTCATCCTCACCACTGATTATTCCTTTAAGGGAAATAAGGACAAGCTTGCTTGCTCTTACCCTGCTATTTGCACTTCTGTAACTGTTGGACAGTCCATCCTTGTTGCTGATGGATCTCTTGTGCTCACCGTTTTGTCTATTGATGATGCTGCTGGTGAAGTCACTACCCGTGTTGAGAATAACGCTTCAATCGGAGAGCGTAAGAATATGAATTTGCCCGGAGTTGTTGTCGATCTTCCTACCTTGACTGAGAAGGATATCGATGATATCGCACAGTGGGGATGCAAGAACAAGGTTGATTTCATTGCTGCTTCATTTGTAAGAAAGGCAAGTGATGTACACAATATCCGCGATGTTCTTGACTCCAACGGAGGAAACACCACCAAGATCATCTGTAAGATTGAGAACTTGGAGGGACTTGAGAACTACCACGGAATCCTCGCTGCTACCGATGGAATCATGGTTGCTCGTGGAGATTTGGGTATGGAGATCCCTCCTGAGAAGGTTTTCCTTGCTCAGAAGATGATGATCCGTGAGGCAAACATTGTCGGAAAGTTTGTTATTACCGCTACGCAGATGCTTGAATCTATGATTGTCAACCCTCGCCCTACCCGTGCAGAATGTTCCGATGTCGCCAACGCTGTTCTTGATGGAACTGACTGTGTCATGCTTTCTGGAGAGACTGCTAACGGAGAGCATTTTGAGGCTGCTGTTACCATCATGGCACGTACCTGTTGTGAGGCTGAGACCGCTGTCAACTTCGACAGTCTTTACCAGGCAGTACGTAACTCTACCATCAAGAAATACGGACATCTTTCGACGTCTGAGTCTATCGCTTCTTCCGCAGTAAAGACTGCTATTGATGTAAATGCTAAGGCTATCATTGTATGCTCCGAGTCTGGAAACACCGCTCGTCAAATTGCTAAGTTCCGCCCTGGTATGAAGGTTATTGTACTCACCACCAAGAGCCATACCGCTACACAATCTTTCGGAGTATTGAAGGGAGTTACATCCAAAGTTATTGCTTCCTTTGATGATGAGGCAGGGGCTATTACCAATGTTATCTCTGAATTGAAGTCTTCTGGAACTGCTTCTGCTGGAGAGCCAGTTGTAATTGTACACGGAGCTGTTGCGAAGAGGGGAGCTACAAACACCATGAAGATTGAGTACGCTTAAATTTGCGCTTAAGTCTTGTAGAGTTGAAGTGCATTATTGAAAGCGTGCAAGCACAATCTTTTTGTGGAATTGATGCTGCGGCATGAATGTACACGCCGATCATTAAAAGTACTGTACTAAATATAGATGAAAAAAGTTATACACCACCTCATGAGGGCATTATTGATAAAGTAAATACTTCAAATTGCATATCCTCGCACATTTCTACCAATGCCAGTTAGAGTGGTCTGCAATATGATCAACAGAGGACAAATAGAATCATTGTAAATATTCTTAAATATTATGGATCATATATTAATATACCGTGCTATTTGAACAGAGAAAGGACTCCCGATATTCTTAGTCTGTCTTCAAAATGAACTGTCTTGCATTCAATAACAAAATCAAGGTGCATAATATGCTCCAGAATGATGAATGTCATGATCAGCTCTGTAAATGTCAACATCCTCATAATGCAACTGTGCAACAGGAATATGTTCATAAACCACCACCTGATCATGACCAAGTAGTTCAGCACCAATTCCCGGGATTCCCGGGATTGGACCAGATACAATTTGCTGATGATAAAATTGATCTGGATGAATGATGGTAGCTGGATGCTGCTGATACACAATTTGATGCTGTTGATGCTGTTGATCATGTAGATATTGTTGATGATTTAAATCATCTTGATGATATATATCATACCCATTGTGCGGCGAGGCAATTAGTTGCTTGTACTCCTGCTTATCTTGAGCATAATATATGTCCTGTGCATGGTGCTGCGCTTGCTGTGCCTGATGCTGCGCTTGCTGTTGTGCCTGATGCTGCTGCTGCGCCTGCTGTTGTGCCTGAAGCTGTAGTTGCTGCGCCTGCTGCTGATGTTGCAACTGTTCTTGCTGCTGAATGAAATATTTCTCATCATCCATTAGCTGCTGTTTGTAAATCTCCATTTCATGCGCAAATCTCAGTTTATCCTGTTCGGCAAGTGCATCATATTTTTTCCGTTCGTCATCTGGCAGGTTCCTCCACCTCTCCCCAAGGACTTCGCCGAGATCCGTAAACTTGATTTGAGGATTCTCGGACTTAATTTTCGGGCGTTCATCCTTTGTAAAAAGGAGGAATGATCCGCGAGCTCTCTTTGGCATATTTGGATCCTTGGCGTTCTTTTTACTGTTTTTGCGAGGTACAGCGAATTCAGCGAGGAGGTTCCCTTGGCTATCAAAGCCATGTGGCGGCACATACTGGCTCATCTCATTGTCGAAGCGTATTTTATCACTTTGAGCGCGTTCTTCCCATTGGGCCTTTTCTTCGGGCGTGAGTGATTTATACATGTGTGAAGTATACTTGGAGAGCTGTCCAAAAGTCATGCCTGGATTATCAGTCTTGAAAGCATCTCTCATGGCATTTTGGTACAATAGGTACGCAGAAAGATTTCGTTTAGGAGCCATGGGATCTCGCTGCTTCTTCTTGTTTCCAGAAGCATGCGGGAAGTGCGCAATGAGGTTGCCCTGGCCATCGTATCCAGGATTAGGCACATATTCTGTCAATTCGGAGATATAGCGCTGCTTATCGGCTTCTGCTCGTTCCTGCCATACCGTCTTCTCTTCGGTCGTGAGCCGAGAGTACATGTGTGACGTGTACTTGGATAGCTCACCGAATGAAAACTCTGGGTGATCGGCCTTGAAAGTATCGCGCATCGCATTCTGGTACAGGAGGTAGGCAGAGAGATTGCGCTTCGGTGCAGCTGGGTCGCGGTTGTTTCTGCTTCGTGCCATTTTGAGGTGTCCTGTTTTCTGGAATGAGAATGTTTGTATTCCTTTTCTAGGCTGGACGCACATTGAACATTGTGATCGTGAAAGAAAGAATGGAAAAGAAAGGAGACACGATTGGATTAGTACACCAGTAGCGAGTAGCGACATACTGTAATGAAATGTGAAGTGATTGTAACTACTTGGTAGGTTCAAGTTGTGATCTGTCCACTGTCAGAGGTGCTGTTCAACTCAATGACACATTGCCACACATGATGTTGAATTCGTCTGCGGTGCGATATTTCGACATGATCTGCTGCTGCCTATCTATTACCAACTATCCTCTAGTACTAGAAGATAGTACGACTCGGAACACATGTTACCGCCGCAAGTTGACGTCGTGTAGGCAGGCAAGCAAGAGCGGTCTGCCTGCGATCAGATCATATCGCACCATACCACTTTTCACTAGCTGTTCTAAAAGTCTAAAGCCCAAAGGACAGCTCAACTTTGAAACGAACATCGGTCATACTCCTCACCTTTTCTTATTGTGTGTCTACTGCTGTTATGGTATGTTTTGTGCGTACGTCTTCAAAACTTGTTTCCACCGTGGAAAACACGTAGAAACTCAAATATCACATAAACGGTCATAACGTCTTTACACCTACCAGACTTCTCACAAACTAATTTTGTGACGTTTTCACAGATTCAAAAAGAAAGATGCCGGTGAAAGTTGTACAGTAGTACCAGGTACAGATAGTAGGGAGTACCGAGTTGAGTATGATAGAAAAGCTTAATGCTATTTTTTTAAAAGAGAGTATAACTTCGTTTGGAAGTTCTACACTGTATTTGTTTATCCAAAAAAGATTTTTAGAAGAAACGTATTTCAGTATTATTACTGGCTGATGTTGCTTTTGTGTGGTTGGTGGTGTCTCTTCACTCTCCAGATTTCTCTCCGCAAGTTCATAAATAATGTTAAATGCATTCAAGGTACATTAAAATCAAGCAACGAGTAACAACAACGAGCTAGTCCCTCAATAGGCAGAACACACAGCAGACAGAAGAGAACGGATCACAGAGAACTGAAAGAAAAAGTTGTTTTCACTATCATGGCGCATATCATATCTCACATCTCTGATGCGCTCAGAAACCATACCAGGAAGTATTGAACCAAGAACTGATTATTATGACATCACGGCGTTAGTTCGTACTTCGTACCGGAAGGAAGGTTACACGCGTATATCCGTTAAAAGGCTATTTTATAATTATTTATTTTAAAAAGCCTTTCTCCACGGAGATCAAGCTGTAAAAGCAGTACCAGCACCTTCGTAACCACTGGTACTGTGTTAGTTTAGTTGTACGAGAGAAGGTAAGATACCACAAATCTAAATTATGGGCGCATGCATCAAGTAGACGTTGTAGAAGTACCTGCGAAGGAGAAAGGAATGGAGGTGTCGGATATGCGGCCTTTTCTGGTGCATAAACAGTGCTGGCGATGAAAGAGAGCAATGAGAAGACGCAAGACGGTCTACTAGTTTTCATGCATTCGTTCGCTCCTCCCCGTCGTCACGATTGAAACCAATTACGATTTCTTGCGGTCACTGGAAAGCTTCAAACTTGTGACTGGCAAAATGTTTGACTGAAGATTACGCCACACGCCTTTCTTTGCACTTTGATCTTTGATGCTCAAAGTACCAAGAAAAAAGGTGTGTCGACTTCACGTGGAACTGTACGCAGCACCAACGGAAGAAATGCTGGGATGATCATGCCATCAATGATAAGCAAGGAAGAATTGCATGCATGCATTACGCTGGAATTGTTTCACCATTTCACCACATCAGTGTTCCTATCATTCAAGCCAACTCACGTTCCGCATGGTTTGGAATTCCTGTGAAGAAGATTTGATTTCCTTCTTCATCTTGGCGCTCACTGTTGTCCCTTTATTAATCTTTACATCTCCTCCAGCAGGAGTTAAAGCGGTGCCCTCGAATCATATATCAGTAGCTAAGAAACACCAGGATGATTGCAGCAAAAAAGACGAAGCCCATCAAAAGCAAGAGAGATCCTAATGCTCCGAAGAGAAATCTAAGTGCATACCTTTTGTACCAGAATGCCATGCGCGATACTTTCAGGTCGCATAATCCATACATGACTTTCGGACAACTGTCAAAATACACCTCTGCAATGTACGCTGAATTAACTGAAGATGAAAGGAAGACATGGCAAGGGAGAGCAGAAGCTGATAAAACTCGTTTTCTCGCGGAGATGGTGTTATATACCCCTCCGCTCGGATTTGACGCAAAAGGAGATATCATTAGAGAGACAAATACTCAACCTGTACCTGGAGCAATAAGGAAAGGCAAATATACACGTGATCCCAATGCTCCTAAGAAGAACTTCAGTTCATACCTATTGTATCAAAATGCTCTGCGCGACTCTTTCAAGGCCGATAATCCCGGTATGACATTTGGACAGCTCTCCAAGTATACTTCACACATGTACAAATCTCTCATTCCGGAAGAGAGGGCTCAATGGGAAGAGCGCGCTCGACTCGATAAGGAGCGGTACGACAATGAGATGAGCCAGTATGTGTCGCCACCTGGTCACGATGCTCAAGGCAGATTGATAGAAGATAGACCCCTGTCAAAGAAACCAAAGTTAGTCAGAGATCCTAATGCACCGAAGAGAGCTCGTGGATCGTTTGGTAAGCGCGCTTTGATATTATATTGTATCGTATAGTAAAAATCTCATCCGCACCTCTTTCACTTTAGTCTACTTCACATTTGACATGCGTCCACAAATTTTGAAAGAAGACCCCAAAACAAAATTCACAGAAATCGGAACAATCATGGGCCAACGCTGGAGGGCTCTTAGCGCAGAGGAAAAGAAAAAATACGAAGATTTAGCCTCCAACGATAAAATTCGTTTTGATCAAGAGACGGTAGCATACAAGAGCATGAAGGAGGAAGAGGCAGTTAGGGAAAAAGAGATGGAAGAGGAAATACAAGCTCAGAATGCTGCTCTTACAGCTTCACACCACGAAATGAACTTTGCTCACAATCAGCTCCCACCCATAGGAGTTCATCCTGCAGCGTTTGACCAGTTTCCGCCGTTTGATCCTAACCCCAACAGTCAATTATACTACGATCCAACCCAGTATCACTTTTCGTAGAGGACAAATTGAAAATGATTCCAAGGAGAGAAAGAATTCTGTACTTTTGGAACTTTGAACTTTGAACTCTTAATAAAGAATTTCTTAATAAAAATTCTGACAAATTCCTCAAGATGATTTTATATTGTTTTCATTCGCTACCATCAGCGTAAATACTGTAGTATTGAACCGACACAAGTACCGGTAGTACTGCTTGTAGTACTGCTGAACAATGCTTTTTTCCTGTCATCACCGGTCAACACAAAAAAACTCACTCTTTTGGCGGGAGGGCGTGGCGCGAATGCTGACTGACGTATAAGCATCAAGAAAGAGTGAGGTACGAGAGGACGAGTATCTTGAAGGAGGATGTCACCCCTGTTTTCGGTGCAAATTCGATATTCAAGCAAATACCTACCACCCAGAACCCTTTGCATTCATTCACCTTCATATCATTCAACAAATATTCAATATGAAGATTGCAGCATCCATCTTCAGCGCGTTCATTGCAGGAACTATAACTGCTTCTGCCTTTGTGTCCCCTCGCACTCAGGCACCTGTTGCTTTCACCAGAAACAGCGATGTTTCTGTCAAGGCTGCATCTGCTTTAAAAATGTCCATGTCTGATGAACTCGATATTCCTTGTGAAGACGAGTGTGCTGTAGGCGGCTATGCCGACCTTCCTGCCAGTGTTAAACCCGGTGTTCTTTCTGGTCAGGCACAGGTAGATCTATTGGAACACGCTAAGGCAAATGGTACGTTCGTTCTTGTGTCACCAATGTTTTTGAAGATACACTACCAGGTTACAGTACTTCACCCAGGGCATGGATCTACTAATGATGTGAACTGGTGTTGAGCTGTACTGGCAGCATCGGCAGTTTTTTCTTTGTTGCAAATGATGGGGCCATGAAATGGGTCTATTTTCTCTCAGGAAGAGGGACCTCTTTCAACTTTAAGAAACCTTTCTCGATCGGAATTTAGTTTTCGCGATCTTTATGCGCACCTCCTTTTTTATACGAACGAAGCAATTCTAACCTACCTCCTTCTTTCGTTTGCAGGATACGCTATCCCTGCTGTAAACTGCGTCTCTTCTTCTGGAATTAATGCTTGTCTTGAGGCCGCACGTAAGAATGATGCTCCCGTCATTATTCAGTTTTCGTCTGGTGGATCACAGGTATGTACAAGTGAATTAGAATATCGTGTATCTTTCGTCTCCTTCTCCATCACATCATCTGACTTCTCTTCTATTAGTTCTATGCTGGAAAGGATCTTGATAACTCCAACTATCAAGCAGCTATTGCGGGAGCTATCTCTGGTGCATTCCACGTCCGTACCCTTGCTGAACAGTATGGGGTACCTGTCATTCTCCACACTGATCACTGTGCTAAGAAACTTCTTCCATGGATTGATGGACTTGTTTCTGCATCTGAACGTTACTACGAGAAACATGGCGAGCCTCTTTTTTCTTCTCACATGATTGATCTTTCCGAAGAGCCAATTGAGGAAAATATCGAAATTTGCAAGGATTACCTTTCCCGCATGTCTAAAATCGGAATCCTTTTGGAGATGGAGCTTGGAATCACCGGAGGAGAAGAGGACGGAGTCGATAACACCGATGTTCCCTTGGAGGACCTTTACTCAAAGCCTGAAGAGATTTACCAGGTTTACGAAGCACTTATGCCAATTTCACCCATGTTCACCGTAGCTGCTGCTTTCGGAAATGTTCACGGAGTTTACAGTCCTGGAAATGTTAAGCTTGAGCCAGAAATTCTCAATAGAGCACAGGCATACATTTCTGAGAAGCTTGGAGACAAAGCACCAGAGGACAAGAAGCCTGTTATGTTTGTGTTCCATGGAGGAAGTGGATCTGATATCAGTGATATCCGCAAGTCACTTGGATATGGAGTTGTTAAGATGAACATTGATACTGATACCCAGTGGAGTTACTGGGAAGGAATCAAGAACTTTGAAGTGAAGTACCATGATTATCTCCAGGGACAAATTGGAAATCCTGAAGGACCCACAAAGCCAAACAAGAAATATTATGATGTAAGCACAATATTCCGTCTTTTGTTATTATCAATCTCAAAATCTCTCACCAAATTGTTGACTAATTAATTTTCTCCATACCCCCTTTTAGCCTCGTGAATGTATGCGTGCAGGAGAGCTTCAAACTGTAGCCCGTCTTGCAGATGCCTTTTCTGATTTGAGGTGCCAAGGAATTCTTGGACTAGGAGAGAAGAAAACTGGTGAGAATGTATTCGGACCTGCAATGGGAGGACTTCCCATCTAATCCGGTTATGGTTATATCCATGCTAATGTTCATGTGGGAATAAACTAATGATTGTATGCCGAAACTCGAGAACCATTCACTATCCATGGTTGCCTGATTTTGCTTACATATGCAACACCAATGCATCAAACTCGGTTGAGATGATGTCTCTCTCGAAACGTTGAAAGGAGAATACATATAAATGCAGTACACTACCACATAGAGAATATTATAGTACTACGTGAAAAGAATTACTTTCCGAATTCTTAGTCGCTTCTTTAAGAAACTTATCATCAGCTTTCACTTGATGTTGATGTGGATGAAATCTTATCAAACAATTCGAGTGCGTTTAATATCGCTTCATCCATGTTGAAATACTTGTAGTTTGCCAACCTTCCAACAAAATGAACACCATCTTCATTATCTGCCATATTCTGGTACTTTGCAAAAAGATCCTTATTCCGTTTGTTGGGAACTGGATAATATGGCTCGCCTCCATCTGTTGATCGTTCCACGTAATACACAGTATGCGGAGATGCTTGGTTCAAAAAGTGTTTGTATTCTACAATTCTTGTAAAGTCGTTTTCGCTGCTTGGATGATTCACTACCGAGTTCGGCTGAAAGAACTTAGTATTGAGTGCAACCTTTCGCTCAAAATCCAGTGATCTATATTCCAATGCCGGCCATCCTTGCTTTGAGTAATATGCATCGATGGGGCCAGTATAGACTCTTTGCATCATACAAAAATGGGGAACGAGAATGTTAGCCAGCCATTCATTGCTTCAAAAAAGTCCATTTCCTCAATTTCATGCTTGACGCTTGCATGTTCGAATTGTACTTACATTTGCCCACATTTGATCTTGTCTCGAACTTGAAAATAATCGATACCAGTAAAGACATCAATGTTGGAATGGTTCAAGATCATATTCTCAAACATCCTTGTATATCCATCACTGGGCAATGCCTGATATTTATCCTTTGGAAAGTATCTATCATCCCAATCGTTGCGAACGGGAATTCTCGCAGTCACTTCCGGTCCCAACTCACTTGGATAACGCGCCCACTGTTTATAAGTATACCCCTTGAAAATGAGTTCATACAACCGTTTTCCCACTCTACTCATGGACATTTCTTCTGAATTCACAGGTTCGTGGTCATACTTTACCTGTTCCTTTTCCAACCATTGATCCATCTCTTGCGAGTTCTGAATGTTTTCATGAAAGAGTTTATTCACGGTATCAATGTTGACAGGGATCGGCACATGTGTCCCATTCACATATCCCAATACTTTATGTTCATACGGCGTCCACTTTGAGAAATAATGCACGTAGTTCCATACCCTTTCACTATTGGTATGGAAAAGGTGCGCTCCATACTTGTTCACTCGGATTCCTGTTTCTTCGTCCATGTAATCATAGCAATTGCCACCAATATGTTCTCGCTTGTCAATGATGAGGACTTTCTTGTGGAGATCATTGGCAAATCGTTCTGCAAGGACGGATCCCGATAATCCCGCTCCCACAATGCAGACATCGTATTCTTTGAGGAGAACAGCTTGTTCAAAGGCCTGCATGCGATTGTCATCAATGTTCTGCATCATACTATCCACCCACTCGTGATCAATGCTAGTGGCCTCTGATTCTTGACGATTGGGATCAGTTGAAATCCAAAAGAAGTAAGAGTGCAAGGATATGAGAATGATCGATAGGGGGATGAGCAGATGTGTGATTTTAATGTTGTTTAATTGCTGTGATCGATCCTGTCTACGCGTCAATGTCTGTGGCCGTGTTCTAGACGGCGAAATTGAGGAAATTGACCTAGTGGGTGAACTTCGATTTGTGTGATGTACGAGCGGCTGCGACTGTGGAATTTCGTAATCCATTTGCGGGTTGAATGAAAGGGAAGAATGGCAATCTCTATCAACAGTGAATGTCTAGAAGAGAAATACGATGATACGATGATAGGAGTGGTGTTTTTGATTTTGTGACGACATTTTCATCGTCGCTAATCCGTTAAAATAGCCAAATGAGGGGGCTAATGCAAATCATATCTCTTGAATCTTACCCTCCTTGTTGTTGTGTTGTGGAAGGTGCGTTTTTTTGGATTTTCGTCATCTATTCGTTCCACCACTGATATCTTTTGCATTCTACTTTCCATCACTTTGCTTCCATTTCCATTTCCATTTCCTACACAAATCAATATATCAAGCAGTCTAGCTTCTTACTACTGCACCATAGAACTCTATTAGAAAAACAGACGAAAGAAATGTCCAGATTCCTTTCCCTAATATTAATGGCATTCGCCATGGTACAAGCTCTTGCCTTTGCACCTACCATCATCACCAGCACCAGCACCAGCGCCATGATGAAATCTCAATCTCCTCTTAACATGATGCCAATGGATATGAATGCTATGCCAATGGAATTTTCAACATCTCAATTTCAATTCTTGGAGTCTTCATCCAATACAGTTGCAGCTGCAACCATTGACCCCACCACTGCATTGTCACAGGTATTGGGCGGACTTTTGGGATCCCCCATTATTCTTTTAGTTCCTATTTTGGCAGCTTTCTCGATTGCGACTGTGATTGCATGGCTCATTGTCAGTTATGCCAATCCTGCTGATCCTGATGAGGATTAAGTCGCATGCTGTATTAGTTAGCATCGTGTCACGCAGTGCAGTACTAGGAGGCACACACAAGGATAGATGAACGTATTTATACCTATACGGTACTGCACTGTGATGATATTGATTTTGGCCGATGCTGCATGCGATTGGGTGCTGTGATTCAGTGTACTGCAGTATATTTGAAGAAACAATCATGGATCATGGCACTATTGAATATGATAGAATACAATAATTCTAGACTGTTTTCAAACAATAAAAAATTACATTATTTATTAAAAGAACAATTTCATCATTCTGGAGCATCTTCGTGAGGTCAATGTTTTCTCGAGCGCAACCTAGTTCTCGACTTTGCCGGTTGCAATAGAATTAGCATGTCTACGTGGACTTTACGCTTCCTCAAAGCCTTGCGAATAATTCTCAACTCCTCTTCATTTTCTTCTTTGCATGGGATCTCGCGCCAAGTGCCTTTCTCGTCATTATGTTTCATAAACCTTGCACCCCCACTCCTCAACTGTTCGAGAATAGATTTAGCTACAGCACTTTTTGCTTTTTTGGAAGGATGGCTTTGATAATATTGTTCTCTGTGGCTTTCAACAAGTGTATGAAATGCTCTATTGCCAGGATGACGGAGAAAGCTGTGTAATGATACGACGAGGAAGGAAGACAAGTGAGTAAGACGACAGAAGACGACAGAAATGGGAGCAAATGGAGTATATGATGAAATTGCTTACCTTCTTCCCTCAAATAGTAATATATCCCTGTCGAATACGTTCATATTTAGTAGTACAGTGTGAGTAGATGTGTATGTAGATGTGTACGTTGTGATTGCTGCGATTGCTACGATTGCTACGAATGCTACGATTGCTTTCGTTTCCAAAGGATGAGTGGATATTCCATTCTTGCAGCTGGAGTCAATCGTCGATTTGATGTTCCTTCGATGATTTCCTTTCATTTGAAGTTCATTTGGCTTCTAACAGCTTTCATTCCAGTCTTGTATCTGTGCGGGTGTTCCTGTTGATTCCTAAACCGTTAATCCCGTTAAACTGTGGCATAAAATCGAAACATGTTTGTATCAATCACTAAAACTGCCTATTTGAGCTTACTGAATCCACCTACAGACCACAAATAACAGCACTTGGCAACCAGCACACGACGAGGACGACGCTTCATACCTGGTCTGTGGCGCTCGATATGGCCACCTCCATATCCTCCAATGAGCGATAATAGATGATGTGTGTGATTGGGATCGTGAAATGTGTTATGCTGCTGCTGAAAATTGGCATCTCTCCTGTCTCCAATTCCAATGGGCGAAAAATAACGGGTGTCCCTGGGATAGTCGTACTTGTTCTGTGGCGCTCGATATGGCCACCTCCATATCCTCCAATGGACGATAATAGATAACGTGTGTGATTGGGATCGTGAAACGTGTGATACGGCTGCTGAAAATTGACATCTCTCCTGCCTCCAATGGGTAAGAGATAATGGATGTCCAGATGATACATACGATACTGACAGTGAATAGTAATATCATATGGGTATGACATTGCAGAATGAGTGTGACTGGGACACATGGGAATATGAAGGAGCACAAGAATACAGCAACCCTGATGAGATGAATTATACAATTCGGCAAGGATGTCAAGAGAGTGACGACAAGGAGGCAGGACTAATTTTGTTGTACTAGTTTTAAATCGAAGCTTAAATCAGACAGAGGTTCTTACCGTATATCACAGTGATGGTGATCCAATTGATGATGAAGCTGCAGGAAATGCAAGTGTGGAAACAAGAACGAGTTCTTCCAGCGGTGGTGGTCAAGAAACGAAGAGAAAGCAGCGGGGAGGGTTTGAAGATCTTTTGAAGAATTATGGTTAGACTTTTGGCGATGATAGTAGTATGGATGAGGATTTGAGAGATGATACTGATAGTCTTGGTGAAGGATGAGAGGAATTGATGCAACAGGAAGAGGATATGATAAATGCCACAAGTGGCCATCGATCAAGAAGCAACTCTTTCGACCATCGGTCAAGAAGCAACTCAGAGGAAGAATGGATCGTATGTTAGAGGATTGCCAATCAATTTTAATAGAGTGTTTGGTATGGATTATTAAAAAAATCAATATCCTGCATGTGTACTTACTCTATTTCTTCTCCACTCAATCCATTCTTGGCTTTTACAATCTTTTTCATTGTGTCCGCTCTAGTCCGTCTGTTAGCACATTGCCCAAGAACGCTTGGAGACAAGAGAGATGACAACAACAGATAGAAGTGCGAGAGGACTCTTCGTGGTGAGGATCCTTTGATCAAACATCGAAGGGCGATTGTATAATCTTTCGTATTGGAACGAACACTACAACTGCAGTACAGCATAGAATACAAATATTTATATTTTTAAATAGACAAGCATACCATTGGGGACATTCAAGGCAGCTCCCCCTCTCCGCATAGATAACAAACAAGAAAATTGATTATATTGGAGATAGTGCATGCACTGCGCGTCCAGCTCTGATTGCCTAGAGGCAAGGGACGAGGATTGTGATGACGCACGCCCATGGTTGTGATTTGAAAGATCAGCGAAAGGTTTGCGCTTCTTGTTTTGAATCTTCTTCTTTGGCCACTCTTCCACAAATTCACAATCATCATCCTCAGAATCATCTGACGCCACCTGTGTCTTCTTTCTTGCAAATAATAATAACTCATAGATTTAGATAACTTATACTACCGATAAAAAAACTCAGAGAGCGAACTCATAGAGAAAAGGTAGAGTTTCTAGCCAAAAGGCTTTCACGGTAATGAAACCAGGCCTTGCCTGTAAGTACAGGGTACTAATAACGATGACTCTGAAAAGTCCCTGTTCAGGTCGAGCGCAAAGAAATCTCAAGCAAGGAGGGACCCGAAGTCATCTCCTTGATGAGATGTCCGATGACACGGTGGTGTCAGAAAATATAGAATGTCTGAAAGATTTGTAAGGTCAACTCAGTCATGAAGAGAGGGTGTTGTACCTACTAGAGACTCTGAGGAATCTCTTTGCAGGCCAAGCACAAGACAACGTAGGCAAGGATGGACTGTAAGTCAGTCCCTGCTGAGATGTCTGAAGACACAGGTGTGTCAAGAGGAAATTAGATGTCTGGGAGAGGAGGGAGTCCAACCCAGGCACGGAGAGATGGGTTTGTGGCGAATTCATCATATGCGAAAAGATCAGTGGATTCTCGAGCTATTTGGATGACGTGGAACCATTGTTTCTGGTTGTTGATGGTGCTGTTGAGGATGGACTGTAAAGGAGTGGAGAAGTAACTGTTGTAAACACGATGTAGGTGGCCAGGTCCTCGAGTATGTTCGGTTGTGATAGCTTTCTGTAGCTTGGCTAAGCCGCTGACTTGATGGATGGCCTCAGTTTCGTGCAGAATAGAATTGCGATGTATCCATATTTGATACACAATGTTCCACAACTTGAGCGTAACCTTGCGTGCCCACGAAATGCCAGTTTTTCTGGAATTTTCTGATTTATAAAAGCGGTGTTGTAGTTGCACCACCGAGTCATGAAAGAATCCAAAAAGGATGGCTTACCAGCCAAGGGATAGTTGGGCTTGAACCGATGGGGCGAATGTTTCGTGCCAGTTCAATCCAGGTTCATGACCTTCTGGGTCATCGAACCAAGACTGTAGCCCATAAAATAAGAATTCCCTGATCCACGGACATGTCAATTCAGCAATTAACCACTCGTGTAGTTCCAGGAGGAGGGTTGCCCTTAGGTCAACACTTCTAGAATCTGAGCAAGTGAGGATATGGACAAGAGACTCATCCTCCGTCATACAGATTGGGCAGTTAGGACAATCTCGTTGTTGCCTACAGTGCATTTCAACTCCAGAAGGGGTGTCTCCACTAATCCATTTTGTAATTAATTTCCTCTGGGTGAAGGTTGCTTGTTTCCTAGCCTGAGCAATGCTGGTCCAGCACACCTTGTAACAGAGGACATCTTCGTTCAGGTCACATCTATCCGCAAGGTACTCAACCAGCCTATTATGATGGATAGCATCGCACAGTGCTTGTTGGACTCTAGAAACCACTAATATCCCTCCTACGGAAATCGTGCCATACCCCAGACTCAATGGTTGTGGAATCTGCTACGATTGTCCCAAGTTCCTCAATGCAATGGACTCGGCAACTGAATCCATTTGAACATTGAGATGTTCCAAGAATGTTAGTGGGCCGACTCCTTTACCGATGACCATACACATGCTTCACCATCGGCTGGAAAAGCAGTTCACTCCAAATGTCAAGCAGCTGGGTGATGAGGTCCACACTTTTCCACGATCCTTTGACTTTATGCCGTTCGACAATCGTCTTCTCTAATGCTCGAATGTTATCACACGCCACCACATTGGTGGCCGCCATATCACGAGTGTATGTTGCTCCTAAGCATTGGAAACCCACAGCAATACCCAAAAGGCCTTCAAGTTCTGCTTGATACGAATTCATATCTTAGATTGCTCCTGGAACGATGCCACCTCCTTCAATCCATTCCTGTCCATCTGCTGATGTGATAATCCATGCCGCTGCCGCTGTAGAATACTATTCAAAATAGGAGCCATCGATGACTGCGACTGCCTTTCCTGCCAACACGTCGGAAAGCACTTGATCAATACTTGCCGAAGAAAACAAATGCGTAGCAATCCACTTAATCGTAGGAGAAGCCAAATCTTTTCCTGCAATGCGAATCGAATCATTGCTGGCCGGTCAGAAATTGAGTGGATGTGAGACACTGTCAAGAATGATGGCATGTTTGTCCCAAGTGACTATTGCTCTGACTACGTTGTCTACTGGGACAGCAGGAAGGCCAATCCGTTGGTGAGCATATGCTCGATGAGATCATCCTTGTCTTGAGTACTCATACCACTCTGTGTCAGAAGCACAAAAGTAGAGGGACTCTCTATCGAAGGTGACAAACCAATCCCACTCGCCTAACCATTGTCTGTCACAGTTTACCAACCATGTCCCTAGAGGTGTGGTCAGTTTTTGATTTGTTCCTATGAAGATAAACTCCATTGCTTTGCTCCATGTTGTGTAATCGGCCAGAGAGATGTGGTGTTTGTCAGGCCACAGAAAATCATTACGGCTGCTTCCAAACTGGGCTCTGCTGAGAAATACATTGTCAAGGCGTGTTCCATCTGCAGTGCAGATGTCGCTTAGTGACACCACTCCATGCATCATGCGTACACGATTTATGGCTTGCAGCTCCGATTTGGAGTCACAGAACTCCTGAACGACATCCATAATTGTTCTGTCGTGCAATCTTTTTGGCTTCAGAGTCGCATGACCAATATTAATCGATATTTCATGATTGTTATTGAATTGTCAAACATGGAAGAGCCAGGAGTGATTAGAACACCACTTGGCATACACTGGGAATGAGTTGTGCCAGATCAGGCCATAGGTTAAGGTTAAGGTTAAGTTAATTTTCTATTACGGTGATCGCATGGTGAGCTCTAACATTAGCCGTTTTGAGTTGGTTGCATCTATCTCTTTTTACGGGGATAGGAAATGCGAGGACTGCCGCTGTGTTACATTGAGATGTGAGCATGAGTATGCACCGCCGACGGTTCTAGTCCCTTGTCTGTAGCACAGATCCATGGGGACGCCCGTTAGACCCTCTTGACTTTTATGGTACACACTTACACGCAGACGCCCGGGGTTACGGTGCTCATCACAACTTATTTGTAGGATGGCTGCTGTGTGCGCCCTCTTGTGACTCGGGGTCCCTCATCAATCGTTAGAAAGTGAGGGAGTTATCCCTTTGCCTAGAGAGCTGTTCTCCTTTCT
>Ga0115005_10001806_pt1 | contig 17153 bp, 23 predicted proteins | sample ArcOceMetagenome_FD_87163 | JGI IMG/M metagenome (GOLD analysis project Ga0115005, IMG submission 87163) | Marine eukaryotic phytoplankton communities from Arctic Ocean - Arctic Ocean - Greenland ARC118M Metagenome | ecosystem: Environmental > Aquatic > Marine > Oceanic | place: Arctic Ocean... | reverse complement strand
GCTGGAGATCATAGAAAGAACAGTACATGTGCCTCAGGTTCTGGATTTCTTCGGAAAATATTCCGTTGCAGTCATGCATAACATTGATACTCATGGGTTCGAAGTAGTTTAGACCATGGTGAACAGAAGCAAGAACCAAAACTAGCAATTGCTGGCTGATCAATGCCAGCGGCCGATTGTATCTCGCACAGATCAGAGAGCAACGGAATGCAACAACAAATTCCGGCTGCCAGATTGAAGATGAGAAAGGAGATAAATTGATTTTTAAACAAATAGAAAATAAAGTAACAGCCTAGAGATTAATTGGTTTTCTGCCTAGTAGCAAACAAACCAAGGAGGCTTTTGACCCCTCCAGGATTTTTTCAAGAAGGTTGCTGAAACGAGATGCACCGTCATACTTGGAATACACATCAAAGCCATAGTTGCGCAATCTTGGCAGAAAATCTGTACAGTTTTGAGCAGTTAACCATTTGGCATGCCTTTCAGGAGCGATTTATTTATTAAATCATTTGATACGAATACAGGTACTCGTCGATGTTCATACTTTTGCTGCTATCATGAATTATGATGCAACCGAACATGTATCGTGGAATGATCAAATCACCAAGGTATAGTATGAGAGGGGCAAACTGGGCTCTCATCGACACATCGGTAGCATTCGTCACTTCTTCGTTTGGGGTAAGAATAATTTAGTGTGTATGTTCATACTTCTACGTGTAGACTTGTCGAATCTTTTCAATCGATCCTATTGTTTATTGCTGGATCGTTCGTGAATCCCCTTTTAGTCTTTAGACAGAGCTATCTGTATTCAAATACATACCATTACTGCTTGTTTCTTGAAGATACTTTACATGCCCTGCGAACTCGAAGCAACCATTACAAAAGACTAATTTGTTTATGGCAGCATCTTCTGAAATCTGTAACAATTTCAAATTGACGAAAGTTCCTCGCCTGAAGATGTTCTTCTTGGTGCTGCACGACGCACAATTCCTCTTTTGTCTCTTCTCTAAACTCATTTTGTATTCTCCAATTTTTCTCGTCGTGGTCGCTGGTGCACTTCCAGCTTTGCTGACAACTACGAGTACCCTGCGGCTGAAGCTAAATTTGAAAATTGTACTGCCTCTCTTATATCATATCCAGCTGCTAATGCAAATCCAACCTTTACAATAATGTACTTGTACTATACCTCCAATCACGTGCTTATTTTAGGAGAGTCATCATCTATTTGTATTATTCAAATAAGATTACACCTTACTGTAATCCAATCTGGATTCAAGCTTCTTATTGTCAAGAATCTTTCTCGCAGCCTTCATGAAATCTTCCTCCAATACATAATCACGATCACCTCGAATAGCAAAGAGTCCAGCTTCCGTACAGACATTTCTCATATCAGCTCCATTCAAACCATCCGCAAGCTTGACAATACTCTCAAAATCAATATCCCCCCTCTTGGTAATCGATGCCGAATGAATTTTGAGAATCTCCAGTCTCTGCGTTTCATTCGGTTCCGGAATCTCAATCTTTCGATCCAACCGCCCAGGTCTCAACAAAGCAGGATCCAAAATATCCGGCCTATTCGTCGCCATAACCATCTTGACCTGCCCCTGTTCCTCAAACCCATCCATCTGATTCAACAATTCCATGAGAGTACGCTGAATCTCACGATCGGCGGAGGTACCCTCTGAAAACCTGGATCCACCAATGGCATCAATCTCGTCCATGAAAATGACGCAGGGTTGGTGATCTTTTGCGAATCCAAACATTTCGCGGATGATACGTGCGGATTCTCCAATGTATTTGTCGACGATTGCGGATGCTACTACTTTGAGGAATGTGGCGCTGATGTTGGATGCGAGTGCTCGAGCGAGGAGAGTTTTGCCGGTTCCTGGTGGTCCGTATAGGAGAACTCCTTTTGGTGCCTGAAAGAGGGGGGTGGATTTTTGTGAGCCATTAAATATGTCATATCAATATAGGGATGTGACTTGCTTGATTACCCTACTGTTAAAAAAAACGGTAGATTCAACACTTGACTCACCTTAATTCCTACCCTGACAAAAAGCTCAGGATTGGTAAGAGGCAACTCAACAACCTCCCTCAACTCCCGAATCTGCTCATTCAAACCCCCAATATCTGAAAAAGAAACCCCACCATCCTCCTCCGAACTCTGCATATGAAACACAGTGGGATCAACCTCCCTCGGCAAAACCCTCATAATCGTCAAAGTCGTCATATCGAGCGCCACCCTCGTCCCCGGCTTCAACTTATCGTGACTCAACCGACTCCGACACCCAACCACATACCTCGGTCCACTACTAGCCTTGACAATGAACCGTTCGGAATCAAGACGCTTGAGAACATCGCCAATAATCTGCCCGACGGACTGGAGAGCGGTCAGGTCGTCTTCGGTTTTTTGATAGCGTTTGACGAGGTCCTTGTTGTCATCGCGCATTTTCTTGAGGCGGGCTTCTGTCTCGCGGTGTTCACGGATTTTGGTCCGGTATTGTTCGAGGACTTGGTCGCGTTCACTTGGTGCAGCGGCAGCGGGTTCGGGTGCGGGGGCAGCAGCTGGTGCTGCTTCTTGGGATGCTGATTCGTCAGACATTTTTGTGGTTGAGTTTAGTTTTGTTGGCTATTTGTTTTTTTGTTTTTGTTTAGTTTGATACTATTTTGATTGATTTCGTTCCTTTGATGATTGGATCGCAATGGAAGGATCAAGATGACAATACTAGGTATTCTATGAGGTTGCTTTGGAAATAGTTGCAAGACTTTAGATGGTCAGGTCTGATTGCTTGTATGTTTGTTGTTTGGTTTGGCTGTTGCAGTGCTGTTTCACATCATTGATCATTGTCTATCTTCTTCTCGTCTTCCTTCGATGCTCTTCTTGCAGTTTCGAATTTAGGGGTAGAGGTGGGGCCCCTCCAACTACATCATTCCAACAAGGATAGAAAAGACGCAACCGGCAAAAAGTCACAAATAATCCACACCTCAGTTTTTGATACAACAGTATCAATACATATGATAGGGGGTTTCAAGAATGCCATTGGTGTGAAACCTCTCAGAGTTTTAGCTGGGTGGCTCCCTTTCGCACGAAGGATGGCACTAATGTGAAGGCAGCAGTTTCAGCTGCTGATTTAGGCATCGCGCCTGAAAGGTTCTTCTCTTACGTCTCCGTCCTTCTAGGTGCTGCTTATTCGCCCGCCAATCCTAACCCCAAAGTCAGTGACACGTTGGAAGATCAGAGCTTGTTGAGAAGTGAACGTATGGATACATCATTTTCAACAACCAATGTCATCTCTTGGCTTGCCGAAAATGATATTGATGGAAATGAGGTGAACAGAAGATTAGAGAATTTGGGCTTGGATAATATTGATGCTCTTTGGGATCCCACTTGATTACTATCATTCGTAATGCCATTGCAAATGACATTGCAAACATTTGCGACGAGATTAATGTCCAACAAGGTGTGAGCAACAAAATCTGAGCCGTCATGGCTCAGAATGATTTAATCGAAACCTTACAGACTGCCGAATACCCCATACACCTTTTCCACGGCGTAGCTGACGAGTTGGTGTCATATGCGAATTTACCTGATGTAAACGCGAGTCCTTATTTGTCTTTAAGGACGTTACCGGGATCATTTGACCACACATATACTGGAAATGTTTGCGTTGGGCAAGTAGGGATTGGTTTTATTGTAACCTACGATGCTTCACTCTATGCAATTGAAGAAAAGCATTTTAGGTCGCACTTCCAAAAAAGGAAAGAAATCCAAGAGTGGAAAGAAGTGCAAAATTTACTAATCCTTTTTCACTGTGAACGGTACATGATGTTCAGAATGTGAAGCATTCCTGCGTTTCAATTTTGCGGATATCGACATGAAACCACCATTATTTAAACACTAAAATTTGATGACGAAAACTTGTTTGTAATTTAAAATAGGATCTCGTACGGTACGTAATTTGATGAAGCCAGGCGACAGCGAAAAGACACCTTATTTAAGGAATTTTCATTTACAAATCAGCTTGGATATTACCTTCTCCCTTTGGATTCCCCGCTACCGAAACCAAATTGATACAATACCTCGATCCCTTCTTATCAGGAAGATTATGTCCCAAATGAGTACCATCAACACTCACCGTCTCACCATTAGATAAACAACGGACATTGTCCCATACAACCTATAAAATGAAGTTGGGAGAGAAAGTTTTAGAAAAGTGTGTACGTGTAGAGAGAGCTTCTTAGTCATGCTCGGACTTTGCCAAAGTTTATTGCTGACTTCACTCGCAAAACAAAAAAAGAATAGTAAAAAAAACCAACCTCATCATCCCTGAAAGAAGGCCAGCCGTGGCTCGTGGATTCTTTCACAAATTCTTCAAATGATCTACCCCGGGGCGCGACGAATAGGGCATTGCCAGTGTTGGAATCATAAAAGGTAATTTCTTCTCCATTTTGGGCCTGTTCGCGTACTTGGTCGAGAAAGTTTGTGCTTTTCCAATATCCCGATTGTTCGGCGTAATGACTAATGTTTGTTACAGTATATATATTAGTGAACATGTTCAATGTAGTAAAAACAGAACATGATATGCTTGGAAATACACAATTGTGTTGATAGAAATCCTTACCGATTGAAATTGCATATCCTATCTGCGATCGATCGGTCGCATCCCCATCTCAAATTCATTTGGACGGGCACATTGGACGTTCCTGGATTATTTGAAGAAGGAATTCAGTAAGCAAGATGATGAGTGGAAGAATAAACTTGGAACACGATGCGCGCTACAGTACGTGTAGTCTTTATCTCGCAATATCATCACTGCTTGCACTTACCGTGTGCCTTTTTACTCATGATAGATTCATCGCCCATGACACTGCAAAGGAAGGAAGAACAACAACATTGAATATGAGAACTGTATCACTTTTTTGAATCGATCATACAGTACATCAAAAGCACCAAGTTTTCGAACCTACCATGGTGGTGGAAATATCGTTGCTCCTATGTTTCCCATTTTGTTAAACTGTTTGTTTTATTGTTGTGTTCTGTGAGATTCTCAAGGCTGGTGGTGCCATGTGTTTATTAATGGACAGATATTTGATTTATGAGCAAAGGCAAAAGTGATTCAACGTGTTCAACACAACTTAAAACAAAGCGTGTTCTCGGTGCATCACGATTGTTGCTATGATATTGGTGAGATGCGACGTGACATGTGAACGTTGGAAAGCGAGGAGAGCCTCAGCATACCGTGTTCCAAAGAATGCCCCACGATGATGTATGATGACCTCCTAATCACCCACCGCTCGACCTGCATCTCATTGGTACTATCGACTTACCTGCGTAAAGGATTACAACGTTGACTGCTGTGGGTGGTGAAGGAGATAAGGACGAATTCTATCAGATGGAACCTTGCCCTTGCTTGTGCCTTCTTTAGTGTTCTGTGTTGCATGCGAAGCGCATCATCATGTTGTGTTCCATGCTGATGACGGGACTACGATGTTTGAATGTCACCCTTTCTCACTCCTATCCTTCCCTTTCTCCAATTTTTGAAATTTTCAAACAGAGAGCAAAGATAGAGAGCAGATTACAAGACGAGAGCTAGCAGCACTGAGCTAGCTAGTAGTTAGTGTAGCTAGCAGAGATTTGAAGATCACCACTCACCGCACGGAGCTTGATTCCAAACATAAATCTTTTGTCATTCACTATCCATCCATCATGCTAACCGCAAAATATTTCATCGCTATCCTCGGTATCTTTGCTACATTCCTCTCGGCGTGTTCTGGAGAAATAGTCGCTCTCAAGGATGACACATTCGAGCATCAAACGCAAGCATCCACAGGAATGACCACCGGCTCATGGCTCCTATTCTTCAAAGCTCAAAAGTGCCCACACTGCCGCAAACTCCTACCCGAGTACGAAAGATTATCAGTAGATGAAGAATTAATGGAACGCGGAGTCGTCCTGGGAACAGTGGACATTATGGAATCACCAAAGACTGCCAACCGATTCATGATTCGAGGATTCCCCACATTGATTTATCTGCACCAGAAAAAATTGTATAGATATACCGGGAAACGTGATTTTGAATCCATCAAGGAATTTATCATTTCGAGTGGAATTGATGCGGCGGAAGGCGAGGAAATTCCAACCCCGCCTTCGCAGCTAGAGGCTTGGGTGAAGACGTTGAAGGCGATCGGGCTTGAACTTTATGATGCGGCTTTGGGCAAGAGTGGACCAGCAGGCTATGCCATCCTGCTTCTTGTTTCAATGCTTGTTAGTATGCTTGGATTTATTGTTAGTATGTTCTTTATGCCAGCAAAAAAGACAAAAAATGCCTAAAGATGATTTCCTGCAAAATACCAAGCGGTACCGTTACACGCCTAGTAACAGTATAGCGTCTAAATCATAGCATAATGAAACATTAAGCAAGTGAAATAGCTGCTAAAACTAGATATTTTTAAACATGCATTGCTGCCCTTTAGTTTCGATATCAAGCTCCATTACCAACCGATGCAATCAGGTATTGAGTATTGATACAAGAAACTCAAATTATTGATGGGATGGTTAGAGATGCAGATTTATCCGTGTTTGCATAGGAAAGATTCAAATTTGTTTGGTGGAACTCACGACTCACTCAAAGACAAACGACAAACTGCAAACTGCCAAAATTCCTCACAATGATTCATTCAACAAGGAAAGGAATACTATGAAATCTTTGAATAGAATGTTGCCTTTGAGAATCATTTTCTGGGTGTCAATAGCATCCTTCGTCGCAGCTGGAGAAGAGGAGATAGAAAAGCCTGCGTCGCGTATCATCAACGGTGATTTTGCTCCATCGGATGCCTACCCTTGGTTTGTCAAAGGTGGTGGTTGCGGTGGATCCCTTGTTTCTCCAGAATTTGTCCTCACAGGTTCGTCATCTATTTGAATTTGTCAATTTTAATGTTGACCAATCTCAATCAGTACATTACAGTACATACAGTACATACAGTACATACAGTACATACAGTACATACAGTACACGTACTGTACATTGTCTTACAGCTGACATTCATCCTAACATTTCGTACCCACGTACGCGTAGCGGGCCATTGTGATGAATACAGGTGGGATGAATTTCGAATTGGTGCAGTATGCAAGAATGACGATAACTGCGGTACTTACTCAGAAACTAGATTTAGCAAACACCAGTTCAGGCACCCAAATTTTTTCAATGACGACCGAGGTACTTCTGAAGAATATGATCTGAGGCTAATCCAGCTAAATCAACCTTCAAGCATCACACCTGTCGAGATCGATGATGGTACTTTATCCGAGACTTATGTGGAAGGTAAGAATTGCTTGACCTATCTTGTATTTTTCGAATTCTTCCATGACATGCATGTGTTTAATGTTATCAATGTGGTAATTTCCATCAGGAACGGACAACCTATGGACCGCTGGATTTGGTGATACAAACGCCTACTATAAATCACCCTCTGATTATTTGATGCACGTGTCTTCCAAATACGTTTCTTTGGATGATTGTGCAAATATATATCAAGGTTCTGATATATATGTGACAGAGAATGTGATTTGCATTCAGAATGACGACGTCTCAAAACAAGCATGCTATGGTACGTGGTGTAGGTGCAGGCACAATTATACAAATGGTCTTCTAAAAGACGGTTTATCATATCAACTCATATTTCCCCTTAATGCTTGTTGTTATTCATTTTGCAGGAGATAGCGGAGGCCCATTATATGACTCTGTTGGCGAGAAATTGGTTGGCGTAATCAGTTCTGGAGCAGATGTATGTTACGGCTACCCACTTGTAACCACACGCCTCGCATCACATGTAAGTCTTTTGTCGCGCAAACAAGTTTTGCTATCTATCCATCACAAGGACTAAAAATTATGTTTTTTCTCAGTATGAATGGATACAGGAAGTAATTTGCAGATACAGTTACACCAGACCAGATTATTGTCCAGATCCCCTAATTCAAAGCGAGGTTTTCCAAATTATTTCACAGCATACCGATCCGGATGAAGGCAACCAGTGGTGTTTGGCAAACTCTAGTAAACAGAATGAGGTGGTTGCTGAGCTGTGCGATTTGACAAAGCCCGGGCAGTTATGGACAACGAATGCGATCGGGGAATTGAGCACCATGGAAGACAAAAACTTATGTTTGACCAATCTTCAGGGCCTGGGAGTTTTGAGAATGACCCTCTGTAAATTATCTCCTGATCAGGTGTTTGTATTTGATATATTTTACCAGTCGTTACTTTGGATAAAGAACAAGGCACAATCTGCCAAGTATGGTTTGCGAGCTCTTACGATTATAACTGAGCCAAACACGGCTGACTCCTCAAAGGTTTACGTCAAGACACGCAAGGGCAAACCGATGCAAAAGTGGGATATTGTATACCCAACGTCCACACAGGAGATCGATTAGAAGACGCCGTTTTGAAGTCCAATAGCTTGACAATACATATTATACGAGGTTTTATTTTATTGTATGAGTGATATTATCATGTATACATCACCTCATAATCCCGACCTTAATCCGATTGAATTGATGCGACGTTTTCCCTTCTGAAGCTGCAAAATATTCCACGCTGGTTCAACACTGAATCAGCAGTACTAACTTCCGCAAAGTTGAACACCTTTTCCATCTGGACTTGAAACTGTGCTTTCTTAGAATCAACCTTGGCCTGATCGAGCTCCTCTCTTGCTTTTTCCAGCCTTCTTCCAGATTAGCGTTTTAATTTCAGTGTCAAACTCGAACTTGCAAAATGAAGAAAGTATCAATAATGGGTTGGTACTTGACAATGATGTTGATGTTCCTAATGTCGATGCCGCATCAAAAAAGACCAAGGGGGGGACACATTTAGAAGTTGGCGAGAACAGAAAGAAACAGAAGACGGACACTCGTCAGGAAGAGGCACAAGAAGTGCTGGTGGGTAAAAAGGATAGTCGGGATTTGGAAACTGAAACTATAAGGACGATGGCAAGGACGACCCGTCGAAAAATCCAAAATCCAAAAACGAAAAGATGAACATTGTCCTATTTTATGCAGACGATTGGAGGTTTGACTCAATCGGTGCTCTCAACCCAATTGTCCACACTCCATCCTTGGACAAGCTCGCCAAGGAAGGAGTGATATTCACACAGAATGCGGTCACGACAAGCATTTGCTGGATCAGCAGAGCTTGCTTGGCAACCGGGCAGCACTATTCTCCAGTGCCAATTCATCAGCATTGGAATGAGACTCTGTTCGGAAAGTTGAGGGATAATGGGTATTTTACTGGTGCAATAGGAAAGTGGCAGCAAGGAGCATTGCAACCCTACATGTTTAACACTTCTGAAAATTACTATGGCTTTCACTTTCGAGGAGAGGGTCAAGAAAAGGAGCACATTACTGAACGAAAGAGATTCGTTAGACTTTCTTCGAAACAAGAGGAAGAATGTCGATGATCCCTTTGCCCTCTTTGTGAACTTCTTTGCTCCCCACCATTACGATGGGAAACCGAAACAGTATTTCCCCCAAAACAAGACACAATATCTGTACAAGGACATTGGAATTCTATTTGCACTGACTTGCACTCAAGAAGCCTGGGAACGCTGCCCCCGTTCTTCAATCGTAATGAATACAAAGGATACAATCTCTTACCTTTCAATTCAAGTCCCTTGATCTTTTCTCCCTGTGCGTCAAGGTCTCGTTAAATGCATGAACTTCATCCTGTTTCCCCCTCAGAGACAATTCAGTAACATTCAACGTTTCTCTTGCTAACTCAGTGTTCGTTTGAATCTCCAATTCGCACCTTTCAGTGAGATCCTGCAGTTCTCTTTCAATACAAGCCCTTTCCGTTGAATACTTTGACTTGATTCGTTCCTTGGCATCTTTGATGTCTTCTTCAAGTTCCGTTTTGCGAGCATGAAGTTTTGCAACGGCTGCTTCCTTCACTTCCAAAGCATCAATCCAATCAACCATTTGATTTTCCAATGCCAATCGCTGAGGATTGAGAGCAATATTAAATTAAAGAATCGGTATCCGTTCTTCAGACGGCAGAACCACCCAAATGATGCCAACTGGAGAACGTATGCGTTTTGATGATAAAGATACCAAAATCCAACAATTGATGATGGAAGGGCACAAGTTCATGTATGTTGATAATGGAGCATTCAAATTCTGAAAAGAAGTTCCGCAAAGCGCAGAAACTCGACCCGAAACTTCCCGATGCTTATGGTGATCTAGGATGCGCCTACGGCACGAGTCGTCAGTTTGAAGAGGCCATAACGTTCTTGGAAGAAGGAGGGGCTGAACGATGGTGCGATGGGCATTGCTTCATTACCCTGGCTGGTAGTCAGTAGTACGGAGATGATAACTTGTGTCGTATTGCTGCTAAGCATACAGTATACAACTTGCTTACGCAACCGAACAATTCGCAGACACCGTCTACATCTTGATAGAAAAGTTCCTCTCCGTAAATGGCAAAGATCACAAGAAACCGACTTGGTAGCGCCAAAATGCCTTGTTGAAACGGTAACTCTAGATCGGTGTTCGTAAATCTTGTCGGACAAGCAGCCCAACAAAGAGCAGCAAATCATATTGTAAAATATTTCTCTACACGTACCAAGTGTAATAAAGTCAATGACTGCATTCTGATGATGTTTTCTTATAGATATGATGGTTATGATTCAATCCTGATCAAACTGTTAACTGGCGTACTAGCTCAAACATAATTTATTATAAAAATATCCAGGTCTTTCCAAGCCAGTTTTGGAGCATATTTTGAGACTACACTTACACTAGTAGGTACGTGTACTGTATTTTACATTTTCGTACTCGTTTGACCTCTCTGAATCAGCTCTGGAGTTGCATATTTTGCACTACCTTGACCCATGATAGTATCGTCAAAATCTGATGTGCCCTTTGCAACCTCATGTGGGTGATCTACCCCCCTCGTGTCTAATCTGTTCAATCGATCCGAAAGTTCCTCTGGTTTATCACTTTCATGGCATGTGCGTGTACCACTATGATATTGTTCGGTGTTCATATCATTCAAACCAAGAGCTTCATTTTGCTCAAAGCTGCGTTCGTACTCCTCGACCTCTAAACCAGGATCTACATAGTTTTGATAGCGGCACTGATTGTCACCCCCTTCACCTTCACCATCACCTTCACGTTCCGCTTGCTTTGCTAGCTTCAATGCGTCCAGAGGCACTGGACCCAGAAACGAATTTGACAAAGCGTCGTCAAGAACGAGGGTAAACGGAAATGCTTTACCTTCCTTCATCTTCTTGAGCTTTTCCAAAACTTGATTAAATTTCACGGTGTTGGGACTTGGTTCGCTAAATTCCCCTCCGTCATTGTGTTTGTGATGCATGGTAGCACTATCACCAGTCCAGAACGGATTAACATGCGATAATCGATCATACATTTTACCCAGCAGCCCCTCCACAGTAGTATAAATACCACCTAACCCCCCTTCACCCAGTTCTAATTCAATCTCTGGAATTTTGACACCGGCACTATCAGATTTCAGAACCTCTCTTTTGAGATCAGCATTGCTCTTTACGTTCAGAGTGACCTTGGTGGCATATTTCGAAATAGACCCTGATGGTTTCACCTCATTGGATCTGTATCCACACGTTTCACAAAGTAAACTCATGATTATCACTTCTTTGAAGTGGGGTATATCAATGACGCACATGGATGTTTCTGCGCGCTCGTCGTTGCAGGATGGACACGGTGTTGGAAATTTGAGCGGCTCGTCTCGTCCCAATCGCCCTCCTACGTGTACAGCAGAGCAGTCAGGACGGTCAATCTCGACGATGGCACAGGAATACGTGCACTCTGTATTTCTGCCATGAAGGGCATTCTCATGCGGTATGGTATTGTCCTTACTGTTGTCGACCATGCTAGTGCTACTACTCGTACGTGTAGCTGCAGTTGCTTTTTTACAAGGCTGCAATCCTAGCGCCAGATCTTGCTCTGAGGTCCGGACGTAGTATTCCTTCTTCATGTTCGCATCGGCATCTCCACCAGCTAACTTTGTTTCAATAAACGAGTTCCCAGCTGGATCATCCAGTGTTATATCCAATGGATATACATCGTCCATATAGTCTTCTCCTCGATCACAGCATTCGCCAGCATTAGTATTAGCATTAGAATTAGCATTAAGAAGAATCAATCGCTTCAATCCTTGAATCACATCTCTACACCTATAAAAATTATCCAAATCACCAATCCTCAGACGATCCGGCTGCAACGCATCCAAATTCCTAGCAGCGGTAGCCAGCATTCCCTCAATAGTCGACACCGTCCCCTTTTGCGTCCCAGATGGGATTTCCAGCGACAATGCAGGTAGGCCTATTTTCAAAGATGCCGAATCGGATTTGACAAGTTGTCGCTGGAGATCCGCGGAGGATGTCATGGTGAGTGTTATTTTGAGCCCTTTGGGTTGGATCTCGCCTCCAAATTTTACTTGGGTGTTTTTAAAGTTACATTCCTGCGGGGAGTGGGGAGTGGGGAGTGGGATGTTGAATATGAATGAGTTCTTTTGACAAAAAGACTTGACAATAAAAATGTCATTACAGTACTATCCACGTACGTGTAGTTAGTGTACGACACCATACCAATTGAACATAACATACAAGGTCCACATTGAACATTCAGCATTCAACATTCAACATTCAAATTTCAACATACCGGACACTTCAACGTCATAATATATATTTCACGAAACATTGGAATGTTGGTTGGTAGCAATAGGGTAGTTGCTTTGCCACCTTGACAATTGGGACAGTAGCAATCACGGATCTGGCTGATATCATCCTCGGTGCCCTTTTTCCAGCTTTCAGTTGTAGAACTAGAACTAGAGCTAGTAAGTGAAGCACGTGTAAGCAACGTGGTCATGGTGGATTGTGTTAATGAAACAATTCATATGAGAACATGCATGTTCAATGTGGTGATGTTGTTGTTGGTTATTGTTGTGATTGATGTTCAATGTGTTCAGAAATTGGTTGTTTGATGTTCCCGAAAAAGGCGCGCTTTTGACCTTTCTCTTCTCACTTTTTTCTTTTTCTGGTGCGCGCCATTTGCAAAATTTCACATCCCTTTAGCTTTCTTTCTCATCATTGGCATTTTGATTTGGCATTTGGCTTACTATCACATATCACATATCACCAGTGCATTCCTTTATCAACCAGTCATCCAATCATCCAATCATCATAAAATCACAATGGAAGATCCAATACGTGTACCATTACAAGAAGAAGGAAATGGTGCTAATGCTCCACCAGTCACGGCAGACATGATAGGGGAGCGCGCAGCAGCCATTGCAGAAGTAGCGACTAACGTCGCCATCGACCCTACTTCGATTGCACAGAGGAACAATCTGAATAGAGAAGGAGCACGAGGAGGGACAAGAAGGAATGAGGCTGCGGATGAGGCTTTGCAAGCGGGGGATATGCTGAATATTGACGGGCCTGGTTCCGAAGTGCAGAATATGTTTATTGAATTCTTGTTTGGATTGTAAGTTCAAAGTCTTTGTCATTGTGTGTTGTGTGTGTGTTTTGTGTGTTGTTATGTTGTTGTGATACAGTCAAGTCAGTACATGGCACATTTCTCATTCAAATAGTATTCAATATGCTGGCTGGTGCTCATCTTCATCTAATCTCCCAACAAAATATATGAATATCCAACACTATTATACAACACTATTATCCAACACTATTATCCAACACTACAATACTAATACTGACACTATAATACTAACACTAACAATCACAGCTGGGAACCAATTGAATCCAATCAAGAGTCCAATGAAATCGTGGACGAAATGGACATGGACCTCTCGCAACAAAACGACACATCATCATCATCTAAAACAAACAAATACTACCCCTACATACTCCAAGCAGATCGCATGGCCAAAATACACCTCAACGAAGACGACAACGATGACGAAGAAGATGATGACAATAGCACCTCTCCCAATCCCAATGCCAATGCAGACAACAATCCATCCTCCTCCTCCTTTTCCACCACACTCTTTTGCGATTATCAACACGTTACCACCTTCAACACGGATCTTGCCGAAGCCATTGAAACGGATTATATACGCTTTGAACCTTTTCTGCGCAACGCTCTTCAAATATTTGTATACGATTTACACCCAGAACTCAATGATGGCGATACCAATAACAATAATAGCACCAGCACCAGCAATGCAGATGGAAACGGCAATGGAAACGGCAATGGCAGTGGAAGCTCCAAGAATAAATACTTTATCGCCATGCACAATCTCCCCACCCTCCTCCCCATGCGAAACCTCCGAACAGACACCATTGGACAATTAACTTCCGTATCTGGTACCGTCACGCGCACCTCCGACGTCCGACCGGAATTACTCATTGGAACATTCCGCTGCCAAAAATGCGGACTGCCCGCTGAAAACATTGCGCAGCAGTTTCATTATACCCGCCCGGTGCTCTGTCGCAACCCGCGGTGCGACAACAAAAGAGAGTTTCTGTTGGATATGCCCATGAGCACTTTCACCGATTGGCAGAAGTTGAGGGTTCAGGAAAATTCTACCGATGTCCCGCCGGGTTGTATGCCGCGATCCATGGATGTGATTGTGAGGAATGAAATGGTGGAACGGTGCAAAGCGGGCGATTCCGTCATTTTTGTAGGGAGTTTAGTGGTGATTCCCGATGCGAGTGCTTTGGCTCGAGCGGGGGAGGCTCCGCAGAGTTCGAAGGATTTGAGGAGGGGGAATAGGGATGATGCTACCGGTGGGGGTGGGGGTGTGAGGGGTTTGAAAGCGTTGGGAGTGAGGGAATTGACGTATCGGACTTGTTTTGTGGCGTCGAGTGTCATGCCTGTGGATGCGTTGGTGAGGTATAGGAATCAGTGTGCCATGTATTCTGCGGTTGCAATTGCGAACTTTCTTTATGGTACCGGTGGGGCTAATGATTCGGCAGGCGAGGAGAATAAGACGACTCAAGAAGTGGCAATGGAAATGAGTGATGAGGAAAAGGATGAAATTCGAATCATGAAGCAAACGTCGAATTTGTACTCCAAAATGATGGAATCCATCTGTCCTGCGACGTTTGGGCATCAAGAGGTGAAACGAGGAGTACTGCTGCAGCTTTTAGGAGGTGTTCATAAGACTACCTTAGAAGGCATCCGTCTACGTGGAGATATTAATGTTTGCATTGTTGGGGATCCATCCGTTGCAAAATCACAATTTCTCAAGTACATTCATGATTTTCTGCCGGGGCGATCTGTTTATACATCCGGTAAAGCGTCATCGGCAGCAGGTTTGACAGCAGCTGTTCAACGCGACCAAGATACTGGTGAATATTGTATTGAAGCAGGAGCACTCATGCTTGCAGATAATGGTATTTGCTGTATTGATGAATTTGACAAAATGGATCCCACAGATCAAGTAGCTATCCACGAAGCAATGGAACAGCAGACCATATCCATCACCAAGGCCGGTATTCAAGCAACGTTGAATGCACGCGCTTCTATTCTTGCGGCTGCGAATCCAATTTACGGTCGATATGATCGTCCAAAACGCTGAAGGCAAATGTTGCATTGTCAGCACCTATTCTGAGTCGTTTCGATCTTTTCTTTGTTGTTTTGGACGAGTGCGACGAGCTCACAGATTTCAATGTTGCAAAGCATATTTTGGATGTCCATCGTTGTGTAGACCAAGCTGTCGAGGTGCCTTTCACGAAAGAACAAATGCAGAGATACATTCGATTCGCTAGAACTTTGTATCCCAAAATTACTCCTGAAAGCCAAAGTGTCATGGTGGAGTGCTATAGGAAGTTGCGCCAGGGCGATACTCTTGGTCGGAGCCGAACTGCCTATCGTATTACTGTTCGTCAACTTGAATCGATGATTCGATTGTCAGAGGCGCTGGCGAGATTGCATTGTGATGACATTGTGCGCCCAGACTATGTAAGAGAAGCCTTTCGACTGTTGAGAAAAAGTATCATTCATGTTGAAACTGAAGATGTAACATTTGACGATATGGAAGGTGGCGATCAAGGTAGTGGTGCGGTGAAGGGTGACGACGATGGCAATGACGATGGCAATGACGATGCCGATGACGATGACGATGACGATGCCGATGAGGAATCTACAGAACAAGAAGCTCACCGGGGAGAGTACAATGCACAAGAAGATGAGCAACCACAAGGTGATAGTGACAAGGATAAGAGCGCCAAAAGTGGAGAAAGTAAAGAAAGCGGGGACCGTGATACTGTTCAAGAACCGCCATCCAAGAAGGCAAAGAAGTCCAAGAAGAAAAAGAAAAAGACTCAAATTACTTTTGAACAGTATGAAGCTATATCAGGAGCTATTTCGACGTACCTTCGTTCAAAGGAGGAAGAAGTGAATAATACAGGAGAATCGAAATATTTGACATGGGGGCAAGTTGCTGAATGGTATCTTGAACAGATCGAATCTCAACTAGGGGACGATATGGATGAGTTTCGCAGAATGAAGAAGCTTGTAGACCTGGTGATTCGCCGCCTTATCACAGTAGAACATACACTCATCTATATCGGTGGGGATGGTGCAGTAGAGGACACTCCAGAAACAGACCGCAAGATCGCAGTGCATCCTAACTACGATGCCTCGTAAAGTTGAACAATTTTTTATCAAAAAGGAGAACACGATAAATAGGTTCATGTTCCAATGGTATCGATGGGGGATCGATGATATCATTTGTCTGTGGTCTAAGTCATAGGTTGAGTTTGACCAAAAGGCAAAGGGATTTCAGCCATTTTCCTCGCTCTAAAACTCACTCTAATTAAAATGTTGGTGTTGTTTGCATTAGGAATGTTCTGAATGAATCTTATTAGACCTAATAGAACAATATAATCAAGACTTTCAAAACTGTAGATTATTTATCTTTTTCTCTTGTGAAAAATTACAGTATTGCCCGCCCGTGAGACAGATCCACTCTTGAATGATGGACGTATCCCCATTCCACCATCAAATCCCAGCTCTTTACAGTATTGCACGGCACCTTGATTGCGCAACATTTCCTCAGCTGTACCGTTACCGTTACCGCTACCGCTACCAAGAAACCATTGTTGGTCGAGCTCAACCATCGCTACATTCCGGAAAGCATCCTAACCATGATATTGACTGT
>Ga0115005_10001805_pt1 | contig 17157 bp, 6 predicted proteins | sample ArcOceMetagenome_FD_87163 | JGI IMG/M metagenome (GOLD analysis project Ga0115005, IMG submission 87163) | Marine eukaryotic phytoplankton communities from Arctic Ocean - Arctic Ocean - Greenland ARC118M Metagenome | ecosystem: Environmental > Aquatic > Marine > Oceanic | place: Arctic Ocean... | reverse complement strand
TGAGAAAAGCAAAACCGACCAGTATGTATTTTCTGGTATCGATCCACCCTGCGTTGATCGCCATAGTGTATCTCATTTTAGAGAAAGACTGGAAGTGTCTACAGTTAGTAACAGTGGTTCTACAGTCAAACAATGAAGTTATTGGAAACAATCATAATCTTGGCATCAGTGGTGTGGGGTCAATACTACGAGTTCTTCGAATGCAGAGGAGATTCTTCAAGGTGATTGCAATATATCAATTCAAAGATCTTCATCTGTGATTCGCAGGATTCTTTTCACAGCGTCAACGAATATATACCTATCGAGAACATAACGATTTGGGCGCTGGTGGTTCATAGCTATGCTGTTTAGGAAGGCGGCAGGCATGACTGTGTTTATTGTTTTTTACTTTATATTTCAATATGTTGTTTTATCAAGCAGCGTTGAACCGGATAAAATAAGTATTGCAGAGACCTTTCAAGTACAAGGTTTGTTGTTACTATATTCATTTTCAATTCGAATTCACCACAGCAATATCTTGCATACTAGCATTTCCGTTCATGAATAATGTTAAAAAGCATTGAATGACCGCAAATCAATGCGGCATCAATCATGTATCATGTACAGTTGAAAGCACGCTTACCCGCTTTTGCTTGAGGATTACTGCGTAAACCAGATGCCGACACCCAAGCATCCTTACATGTGGACTTAAGTTCGTGTTGATTCTTCTAGAACTCAAAGCTGGAGATATTTTTTCTCCGACTTATCCATCAGGCACCAGGCACATCTCCCCCCTCGTCATCATCATCATTGTTCAAGTTCTCTGGTTCGAGTGTTGGATTGATCTCAAAGAATAAACATAAATTCGTATCGATTAAGCATCGTTTGAAAACGTGTATTATATAAATTAATGCTGGATTTGCATTCGTATTCGTTTACCTACTGAGAGTCTTAACGGCCAAGTCTACAAACCTGGCATGAGACTTGACACAGTCTTCTCGAATTAGTCGACCAAGTATCTCTGCGCTGATTGGATCTTTTCCTCCATTTAGGCGCAGATTCAGTTCCTCCAAAATCATTTCGGAGCCCACCACAGAAGTTGTTGATATTATCACTAAGACTGCACGTTTCAATTCCACCAACTCGGAATCATCCGTCATTTGACCATCAAAGATACATCTAATAAAGTCTTTACTGAGTACCTTTTCCGTGGATTCCGTATTGCACGATAGTAAAGCGCAAACTAGCTCCAACAATTTATGAGTAACGGCTGGTGCGCACTTGGAACAATGCACTGGTGTGAAATTTATTCCAGGAATTATTGAACCATAGTCAGAAAGGGCATCTTGATTCAGCCTCTTCCATGCCATTATCCTCCTTGAAATCTCTGAACAATCCTTTTCAATCCCTTTCAATTGCTTGTAGCATTTCTTCGCAACTTCCAATGCTTTGGGGTTGCTTGCATCACCGTCATGTTCGCCATGTTTTGCTTCTCCTTCGTTACGTCGCGCAGAAGAATCAAGTTCTCCACGAGCTCTTGCTTGGATATTCGCAACTAAACGGCTCAGTGGGTCCTGCATTTCAAATGGCGGCCCTTCTCCCGGACTGCGCATAATCATGTCGCCCTCTGCATCGTCAAATGGAAAGCCGTTTCTAGATCCAGAACTCAATCGAGCTTGTTGTACCAAAAGATCCCCAAGGCTTGACCTCACGTCACTCTCTGAATCTCCGCGTAATTGGCGCGCTAGACTAAGGAGAGATCTAGCTCTTGTACTTGCAGATGCTCGGCTAGGTGGTTCGGAACGTTTCGACTCTTTCTTCTTATCATCACCAGATTTGTTGACTGTTATCTTGGGAAATTCTCCCAATAAAGCACGTTTCAAGGGCGCGCTGTAGCCTTCAATTCTATCTGCAATATCACCAAATTCCCGTGCTCTCTTTGTTCCTGACAGAAAATTTTCATTTGTTATCTGTTTTTTCAAAAGATTCTTCACCTCGCTGTATTTTCTATTACGGGCATGTAAAGAAGCTACGGTGCGTTCGAGGTCTCTCTCGTCAAGGATTGCGACCGCTGAAACGGCTTCTCCTGCCTGGACCTCGTACGAAAATGAACCACTGGAACAGTATCCACATTCAACGCACAGAAATGCATCTAAGCGGTCGTAGTTGATATGACGGCATTTTCTACACTGAAACGCTACTTCCCCACAATGCCCACATACACCACCAAGGGCGTTGTTGACAACACGGGTACAGCGAGGACAGTGAAGCACCATTGCGCCAGTAGAGCTCCGAGAACCTGTGATCTTTTCGTAAAAGTCCACATACTCAAATTTTAGATTGGCTGCTACAACTCCTTCTGGAAAAAGCAGGGTGGCCCTGCTTGCGCCTCTTGGCAATGATAACGTTCCACATTTCTGCCACAGAGGATCGTGGTACTCATCTTTCAACTCGTTCACATCATTGACAGGGCGCGGCGAAAAGTACACAACAATAGATTTTACGAAACGACCTCTTTGCTCTGCAACGTTCACAAATAATTCGTGAAGCGAAAGCCGTGTTTTCAGCTGGACGTACGAGCTAAACTCTGTACTGACAGTATGATGCTGATCGAGGCGCATCCTACGATATTCTGTCAACTGTTCAGGCGCCCATTCGATTTTCGCATCGTATTCCTGGCCTTGCTTCTTTGCTCCAGGAGATGAAGGTTTTGAAGTCTTTGCAGCTGCCGGGTTGGTAGAGTCAGATGCAGCTGTGATTGGGTCTTCTTGGATATCTCCTTTGTAGAAGCATTGACAATGAATACACTTTGTCACGTCGAAACTTTCTGATGATTCATTATCAGGAATCTTGACTTCTAAAATATTTTTATTCCAAAACGATTTCATGACGTTTGTATTTGTCGAAGTTTGCCCAGTGAAGCAAGCAATTGAGACTCGGGCAAGGTATTCAGTATCCACGCCGGACATGAGATTATCATTCGAGACAAGATCAATGAGCATCTGCAAAAATTCAATGCTTTGATGACCCAAGGATCCTACTTCTCTAATGCATATAGTACCCATTCGACGAAGGAAGGAGTCCAGACTGTCGCTTTGGAATTGAGAAGTGAGGATCCCTGCAATATTTTTACCATGTGCACGTAGTTCTGTACTTCCTCCATTCACAACAAAACTAGTGACAAAGGCACAGGTATCATTCACAGATAAACCACTTGCACCGCCGAGCAGCACTTTCTCTGGTGTCTCTTCGCTATCGTGCTGAGCAAGTGTTGAAGGCTCGGCATCGGTCCCACCATCCGTACTCATTATTCCATGGATATCCTCGGCATTGGAGGAGGTGGCACCAGACAGCCGTTTTGTCTTAACGCCCGTTTTCCCAAATACACCATCAGTCAAAGCCACATCCATCAAATTAAGCAGTTTCACTTGGGAACTTTCGGGTACTGAGCAAGCCATCCATAAAAGCAAGCAAATTGGTGAACGCTTGTGTAATCCGTCCTCTGTGAAAGTGGTAGAGTAAGCGTTGTTGCCTTCCAAATCAGTGTCTTGTTGAGGCAGCTTTTCTAGAGAGCAAAAGTGACGCCAGTTGTCAGATCTAGATTTCGATATTGTTGATGTCAATGTATCAAGCATTTTTGTGACCTGTTCCATCACTGCAACTGCATAATAGTCCTCGGAAATGAGTGCCTGCGCACCAAGCAAACCTCCAGAGCTCAAGGTTTCCCAAGTAACGTTCGAAAGTCGCCATTGCGGACCACACTGCCGTGCCTTCTCCCTTACAAATAAAGCAGCCTGTAGAGGACTTTCACAATACGAAAGTAATTCCATGAATTGCGAAGCAAATACGAATCGATCTCTAACTTGGCGATAGGTAGCCCGACGGCCTCCGGTGATGCATTTCAACATTTCCTTTGCACGTGATCTTAGGTCTGGTGCGAAGTCCTTACTAATGATGTGACATAGAGGTGAATACCACGCTTCCCAAGATGAATAAGTCTTCTGTGTGATATCTGCCGTATGCGATGCAACAAGTGCAAGAAAATCTAAGGATGCCTCGGCACTCATATACTCACTTGAACCTAAGCTGATTGATTCGGAACTCTGTGTAGATGATTGAGATGCATGCGGAAAGTCAGAGAATCCCAATTTTTCCACCGATAAAAATACCCCATCGTCGTCAGAACTTGTATTATCAATGGTAGAATTTAGGAGTTGATAGACAGCGGTTGCCTTGTTGGGTTCTTGGCATTTTGAGGTGGTTTCTAGCTGCACAGAACCTGCAGCTTTTGAGCTTTTGATGTATCCCCGAAGAAGCGTGCATAGCTTCTTGTGAAGAGGAGGGTTGCCTTTATTCAAGAGATTCCACAAGATAGATCGTAAATTCGTATCAACTGCGTTTTTTTTCATAGGTGACGTGTTACCCTGTATAGGAACAGCGTTTCCCTGACGAGTTAAGGCATCATCGACTTCGTCAGCCCACTTAAAGTATTTGCATCTATTCTTACGACTCATCCCGCACACATAAAATCTTCGATCCTTGTGCTCTCCATGTGAGCATCTCCTTCTTACCGCAGGTACTCCGTGAGCTTCACAGACAAAGCGTGGGTCAGTCTTACTCTTACTTGGAACCATCGGGATAGCAACCTTTGGCACCACAGGAGCAACATTTTGCGTCGCGGGCTTCTTGGATATACTGCCTTGTTTTGTCATGAGGGACGTGAGAGCACGGAGGTACAAAACAATTGCACGACGCCCTCTCTTTATCACTGACTTGGGAGATTGTTCGTCCGAGCAAATGGAGCAAATGTCGGACAGTGCGCATATTTCTTTGCATAGAGTTTCACACATAGTTCGTGCAAGTTCTGTTCTTTCTTCACTTTTGTGGCACTGCACGACCAAAGTCAGAAGCAAATTCAAAACGTGCAAGCTATTTGCCTTGCTAGGATTCTCCAAAGCAGACAGATCGTGGACTGTATCATCAAGAAGATTTTTGAATATCATTGTTGTCCAGGTCGTCGGCGCTGATGCATCATCAGCAGCATCGTCCTGTGATACTTCGAGACTCATCTTCAACGCAATCTGCAGTTGCTCGTCCTCGTCGTCTTCGTCGACCTCCATTGCGTTGTCGACTTTGCTTGACTTGGTCTGTCCTTGGTTCTGGAAGTCGGGTAGCTGATCAATCGACGATTCTGGCACAGGTTTGGAACTCATTTGACATATCTCATGACAGCTCAGGTTTTTGTCATGTTGAGTAATGTAGATTGGTCCGTTGTCAACAAGAACTGGAATTTTCGGGTTGTAATGCTTTTGGACTGCATAGGAAATTCCTTTTTGATAGCATTCCTGGCAAAGATCGATGTCGTAGCCCTCTTCGTCCATTGTAAACCTAGTCTTTGTGATAGGCAGGACCCTACAGCAGTCACATTGGTGGAGCAATACCTGTGTTGGCACGTCTTTGAGATTCTTCACAACATTTGCAACCATATCACAACAACTTTTTACAATATCTTGGCTTGATGACCGTAGAATGTCGGATAACGTTTCCAGAGTTGCAAGAGATCCGTCATTCTGCGTACGATGTTCAATGGAGGCTGCCAAGATTTCATGCAAAGTCAGTTCTACGAGTTTTGACGTCGTCGTTACCGCACCTGAACAGTTCTTGCATACTTCCACGAGTGTTTTGGAGTGCAATGCAATAGAAGAAATGGTAGTTTTAGCTGCTATCAAGCTTTCGACTGCATTCTTGTAGTTGCTTGGGCGCTCTTTCACAATAGCTCCTGCCGCCATGAGACAATCGTTCACTCTTGCCAAAATTTTGGAACCTAGGCTATCGGTGATAACCAGAGACCCCTGCCCGTTGACATTAGAACTGTCTTTACTACTGGTGGTGTCCTGAAAATCACGGACCACAGCGTCAAGATCTTTCAACACATTGCATATACCCTGCAATGTCCCCTTATCGAGAAGCACTTGCATAGCGTGAGGATCGGATTCAAGTTCCTTGAGAAGCTCGACAACGTGATTCCTAACACTTCCTTCTCTCTCGGCATCTAATGCAGTCACCTGGATGAGTCGCTGGAGCGATTCTTCAGTAATACTAGAACTAAGGCCAGGTGCGCCACCAAGAAGTTGAAAGACATGTGATACAACAACAATAGAAGTATCCAATGACTCTCTCCGTCCTTCTACGCCTCCATTAACAACAGGCAAATGATTTCCAACATCAGAAACTACACGAGTTTTTATCGGGAAAAGATGTGGCAACTTCCTTCTCTCCTCAGCATACACCTCAATAGAGTCAATGATTGCCTGGCTCCGGTCAGCCTCTGCACCTCCGCTTACGAAGATAGGGACGAAACCGCAACGGATTCCCAGCATGATTTCTTCGTCACTCAAGGGGACGTCGTACCACCTCTTCTTCTGCCGAGCTGGTTTAAGTGCTCTCCCCATAACATAAATCTCTCTCGGCGTAAAATCGGCGCTATTTGTTCCCAGCAGAATTCTTACTGCAACAATCGCATACTTTGATGGGTCGTCAAGTTTTATCTTCGCGGACTCGATGCCTGCCTTTGCCTTCGTTTGTGGTTGCAAACTCATGATGAATGTGCATCCTTCTTTCGACCTGCTAATGATGTAGTCACTGCTGCCTGTTACAAGTTTCCTCTTCGCATTTGCACTGCTATCCTCGACACCATCGCCACTTACAACGAGCTCCTCGGCACTAGTCACATTCTTCAATGTCTCAAAAACTGTCAATGGGAAAGAGGGAAACGGGTTGGGGGAGTCTTTGAACGTATCTCTAACGTTAACAATATCTTGGCGATGCAACCCTGAATCACTAAGAGCTCGACGCCTGTTTGACATAATTGAGGCAGTGGAAGAACTATCATTAATGCCTGTCGTCATGTCCTCTCCGTGGAACGTCAGAATTCCATTTGATGTTAGAGAAGCAATGTAGACTCGTTCATTGAAAAGTCCATGCTGGCCTAACATCCCATCACCCTTGCTATTCCCAATTACCACCGGGCCAGAAAATGCGGCCAAACCTTCAAACGATGACACCATGCTCAAATTAAGGCCCGTATTACCGGGCATTTTCAATTTCTTCAAGCGTGAACGGTCATGGTTGTATTCAATATAAACCATCTGCGGTTTATTGTTCCTGGTCGACCTCGCTACAAAAGCCACGCGGTAATACAATGCATCGGCCTTTTCAATGCAACCAAGCTCGGTCCAGTTTAAATATGGGCCATTCAATGATTCATCGTCAGTATCGTCGACATTCTCAGACTTTATGACGTTTGGAAGGAATTCAAAGTTACCGACAATGGCCCCGGTGTCATCTAGTGTAAACGCAATCATGGCTGAAGAAACACATTTGTAGAGTAAAATTCTACTGTGTCGAAGGAATACAAGCGAAGATCCCTCTCCTAATGACTTTGACGTTGTTCCTGCCGTTTCTGGATTTGTGCCGGTGTATCTTCGGACACCTGCTATTGGAAAAGATGTTCCTTCCCCATACTCCAAACTTACATCACCTTCGCAATCAAATGCACCATTGCTGTCCAAAATAATGTCAATAATGTGCAACCGGCCAGTATCAAAGAGAACGAATATTCGGCTCAGTGCCGAAGTATTCTCGGCAGTATCATCATCGTCTTGATCTCTATTCTTTGCAATAGTTGGTACAACAACTCCAGACTTGATAAGGACGTCATCGTAAGCCATCAAGTAATTGACAGATGGATCACATGCTAACCCTAACCCTAACCTTTCAACAGTCTTGTTTTCAATATCATACAGCTTGATGCACGTTGCGCAAAAGACAGCAATGGTTGACTGTACAAAAAAGAGCAATGAACGGTTAACTTCGATTTCTAGCCGAGAGAAGCACATTTCTTTGTGAACGTACCTCAGTGATCCATTCCACTTTAATAACATAATCGGATTCGCAGTCTGTATCGTCTATTTCGAGATTCATAACCAAATCAACATTTAGGTTGACCTTGTCGCATGCTTTATTGAGGCACAAGAACTTTACTTGAGTAAATCCCCACACAACAAGATGCCGATCTCTCCGTTGGCAAAGCGATAGTCCCACCACTCCGAAATCAAGCTTGTGAGTACCAAGAATGCAAAGTTGAGTGCGTGGTAAACAGGTCTCCAGAGGAAATGGTACGTGCCGAGTATTCACCAGTGATAAAGCACCGCAGAATAGTAGCGACTTCGCCTCAGCAATGACCATTCGGCCCCGAGAATCGGTAGCAATACTGCGTCGTTCGACAGAATTCTTTGCTAACAAAGCTTTCTTCGATTTATCAAAACTCAACTCCGACACCACCTTTGTATTGATCGCGTTTGTTTTGCTCATGCGGATAGGAGAGAAATATGTACCTGATACTTTTGTGAAGTCCAGAGGACTTCCATCTCGAGATAGGATCGAGGCATTTTTGGGAGTATTATCGACTTCACCATCGGCACCATCCCCATCACACGTGAGAAGCCCTCGCATAGACTCCTGATTCGCCCAGGAGTCAAACTGGACATTAAATGTTTCAAGCAGGTCTCCAATGAGAACGGAATCAATGGATGCTACAAACTCGTCCAAGGACTTTTGAGCTATAGAGCGAAAATGCTTGCGAACGAGATTGATCGCCTCTTTCCAACTTCCATCCGTCAAGGATTCAGGAACATTATTCTGTTCCATATCAATGTCACGAGCACCGGTCGTCAATTGCTGTGGCTCCTTCGGTGGTAACAGGGAAGATGGTTGAGGTGAGAGGCATTTACATGTTATCCTTCCAGAATTCGTCCGGACTTCTGCTCCGCAATCGCAGAAAAAGGAGCTCTTACGAGAATAGCCAACATCGTGTCCTTTATGACAGACCCTGGCGCAAAGAGAGCAGCAACCTTTGTCCCAGGTTAACCCACATGTATAGCAATTATACCAATGCTGCTCAGTGAATTCGCCATGTGTCGATACAAAAGTGCAAGATTGTTGCTCTTGCTCGCCTTGCTGATTCGTGCTAGTGCTTTTTGCACTGGACAACACGGAAGACACCAATTCGCTTGAATTCTTTTGTGTCAAGCCGGCCGCATCAGAGAGAGATTTCCGGGTTTCTGTTGTTTAAAGCAAACCAAGTAAGTTCCTTGCCGACACCAACAGATATCGAAAGCAAAGATACAATGTTCTCACTTACCTTGAAGAAACCGGTAAAATAGCTCGAGGACGAAAAGGTCCTGGTCCCCTTCCTTTGAGTTCTTCCTCTTCACAATCTTCAACAATTCCTTACTAACTTCTTTTACGCCACCGAAGCGCATTGCCAAGACGCACATGAAACACATGACATTCCCAAGTTCCTTTTTTGCAACCCAATGTTGCATCGTATTCTTTAAGGTCTTCAAAATCGAGTTGAACATTTTCTCTCCGTTCGAATCTGTGCCGGACATGGCGCCAAGTAGAGATGCAAGAAGAGAGCATAGTTGACGGCTGATTTCAAATAGAACAACTCTTTCATCAGAAAGAACAGCAATGGAGTTATTTCCAATCACACAAATATCGTTCTTCACAACTGCTTGGATCTGCTGTGTTCCCAATTTGCACCAATTCTTTAGCATAGCATTCTTCACAGTACCGCTTGGAATGAAATCTAAATCTAGGTCAGCTATATTTTTGTCTTCTGTGTCTAAAGCATTTTTTAGGCAAGAAATGAGCGAAGATCTAACACTGGGACTGGTAATATTCTTGTGCCGCCCTTGGACGGCCTCACTCAGGAACTTTATCTCGCATGTTGGGCTCGCACTCCAATCCCATGATGTGATATCGCTGTAAATATCCTTGTTTCCGTATTTTCGAAGAGTTATCCTCAAATCGATCGAAGATTCAGCGATGGTATTGATCTTCAGATTCTTAGAAGATCCCAAACAAAACAGCAATTTTGAGTCAAATTCGGAGGAAGTGGGATTTGAAGACCCCATGGACAAAAATAGTTTCCCAAGGAGATGGAGAGCTCTTCGTTTCGATTGAAGCCTTGGTGAACTAGCAAATTCCTTCATCGCGACGAGTGCATTTCTAATGACGTGAACGCCTTCAAGATTCAACACGTCGTTATCGACTGTGACCAGATGGCTGGTGGCAGTTCGAGCACTTTGCTGGATTATCTGGCTAGAGAATCCACAAGATTGAATTTCAGACAAGAAACATAGGGCATTATTGACGGTACTCTTCAACTGTGTAGGCTCAAGGTTGGCCGCAGAGGTAGTTCGAGCGCGGACATGTGCACGGATAGGCGAGGTCTGATATGAAACATGCGGCAGTGTACTACTGATTTCAACACTCCCAACGTGTGTTGCACGGTGCTGATTGCGCCCTTTTGCCCCATTTAGACCAAATCTCAACAACGCATTGACAGGGACAAGTGCATTTACAGTGCTTTGTAAAACACGCCTCCAACGGAGCAAGTCACTGCCAAGACTAAGCAAAGTGGGATTGTCGCTTGGCAAAGTCATCATGGAGCATGGACTAATTAGAGCGTCCGAGAGCAAAAGCTCCCACTCCCCTCCTGCTCTATACTCCGGAGCGTTCGGTAACCACCCACTCCCAGACGCGACAAAATCTTGAAGTTTCCCTTTAATTCTCTGAGCTGAATTCAAAGCGTACGACTCTTTCACCGCCTCTGCATTCTTACATTTTAGACCACTGAAAATAAACTTGACAAGATCAGCATCGATGCCAAATGCCACAGCAATATCAATTTGCCAATCCAACGCGGCAGTGCTTGCAGATTCTTGCTCAACATGCCGAACTCCACGAATAACGGCAAGGGCAGATGGTCCATCAATAGTGCCATCAAGATCACAACCTGGCCAATTTGAGAGGACTTCAGCAAGAGTTCTCGAATATTGGGCAAAGGCCGCTGTTCCAAATTCAGTGAGAGCTTTTAGCATCTGCTCTGCAATTTCCACACTTGCTGCTTCACTGATTCCTGTTCTCAAGCGGCAAGTTTCATCAAGCCAATCCGGATGAAACGGAGATGCTCCGAGGCTATTGCAAACCTGATGAAGTTTGGCAATCCCTTCCATCTGAGCCTCTTCTTCGTCTTCTTCATCCTCAAAGTCTTGGTAGCCGTCAGATTCGCCAGACTCGTCTGAACAGTCGCCATCGTCCCCATAGCCAACAGAATCACCCGAGAAACTACTACTTTTTCTTTTCTTTCGAGATTTCTCGCATTTCACGAGTGCTGTCAGTAAATCTCTTCCTGTTGTTGTATACATCGATGCCAGGAATGAAACGTATGACAAAGTTGCCTCCGCAACCACGCAATCGCCGGGTGTCACCTCTCCTTCATTTTCAGTGGTTGTTTTGGTGATATTTCGAAGCAGCTTGACACTTTCGGATGCAGCATTCTTGAGATGTTCAACTGAACGATTTGGGTCAAAAGATTCTGGTTGGCGCCTACGCTTTCGACGCAACAAAGACGATAAATAGGAATTTGGCATTGAGCTTTCATCCTTTGCAAGGGCACTGTAGAGTTCGCAAATATCGTCTCGGATGTGATTCAATTTGACTGCATTTCCAAGTTCCGCCATAACGTCAGAGTTTGTAGGACCAGTCCATGCTTCACTGTCAATACCACATACTTTTGCAGATGCATTCCAAGAAGCAAACAAGAGGTGACATTTATCATTCTTTGCGCTCAGAAAACCGAGTTCCATTGCATTTGCCATCAGTGCCCTATATTTAACAATATCATCACTAGACAGAGGGTCGATTCTTGTGTTCACCTCCATATGTGGGAGGGACGCCGATTCCCAATCAGGCCAAAGCCCCATAAAGCAAGATTCGCGAGAATACCAATCATTGACACATTCCTGCTTGGAAGGAACACTGCTTTCATCAGTCTCAATAAAACTTGGCAGATGATAATGCAGTGACCCGATGTAATCACATAAATGCTCTACGAGCAATTTACCAGATGAAACCATATCAATCATCGACGAACAGACTGTTAGCACTCTAGCAATGAAACCGGCATACAACGGAGAGGAAATCAACACCGATTTCAACGCCTCATCAGCGTTGAGAGCCTCAAGGGCATCATGAAGCATATTAACCAACTTTGCAAGGAGGACCAGTTGCTCCTTCCTAGGAGTCCTCGAGAGAGCAACTGCAAAAAGGCGTGCATCCCGAATCGACAACGGAACCTCCTCATCAGAAATTTGAACTTTTCGGTTTTCATCGATCTTGTACTTTTTCAAAATATGATTCTCTGGATCACTAAACGCATCTAAAATGCTCTCAATAAATCCTTCGCAGACAAACTTCTCTGGTGACGCGTCTTTCACAGTTCTCGGCAATGGATCGGCCGTAAGATTCCCAGCAACAATGACATGATGCAACGGTGACAAATACAGCGGCCACTTCGTTTCACTCGCCGTTGTCGCTTGAGCCAACTTTTGAAATAGGAACAATCGTTCACTTGGTGTTCCCAGGCTGGACTTCTTTAGCGCTGCCGAGGTGGTTGAAATTCTCGAAGCATATGAAGGTCTTCCACGGACAAAGGTAAGGCAGCATTTGATATGCGACGACCTAACGAGAGAGTACAAGACAAGAAAAGTGTAAGAATCACCAGACACATTTACTGGTACAACGTGCGATCACACAGTTTTAGCAAACTTACCATAAACGACGCTCCCATTGTTCAAATTCCAGCTTCCCGCCTGTACGATCCAGTGCGGAAGTTGTGGTGGAAGAAGAAGATTTCTGACAGGGAGCACTGTCCCAAAGTAATCTCTGACCAACCAAATTAAATTCCAACATCTGGCCTAATGCAATGAAAGAATCTGCAGTAGCAGCAGGAATGAGCTTCCTCACCGCAGCTCGGATTCTGACAGTCATGATAGCTAATCCTGACGATGTGTTGACATTGTATGGGATCTGTTCAATGCATTTCCGAACAGCATCAAGACAGTCAGCCGCCAGAGAACATCTCGTGAAACGAGTCCTAGATTTGGAAATGCAAAGTATTCGTAAGAATAACTCAAAGAATTTGCAACCACAATGACAAAGACATGACTCACTTTTTTTTTACCTTTCCAGCAGCAATAGCGACAGGATCTCGCTTCACAGCGTAGCAAGTCTTAATAGCAATCATCATGGCATCAATAACGGTAACTGGAGTTTTGACGAGTGTCGATTTTGATGCTTTCTTGTGCGTTGGGAGCAACGCCCGAAAAAACAGCGCAAGTAGAAATCCATTCCTCCATCCTTTTTCATCTGCAGTTTCAATGCGCTGATAGTTATCCCTTGTCTCATCAATGAAAATTCCAGCCTGGTTCAATGTTTGATCTGGCACAATGGGATTGTCAAGATAAAAGTGACCAATCATTTCAGCATTCATACTTGCTCCTTTGTCTACAACGTCACCTCGAAACGAATTCTTGGTAAAGGTGACAATATTTGCCAAAATATCTGTCAAGTAATGGACGGCAAAGGAGCACAATTTAGCATCCACCACAACAATGGAGTCTACAATGGGCACTAAACTGCTTGTAGACGATGAAACCCCCTTCTTCTTGCGCTTGGGTATTCCGCAATGATGCTCAACCACACTTGCTTTCAATGCAAATGCCGCAGCAAATCCATATAAGATCTTGCAATCATTTCTTTCCGTCGAAGAGAAGGAGGTATTGACGCATCGGATCAAGATCTCAATCGTCTTGTGCATCACTGGATTATAATAGGTGTATTCCTTGATGATGGCTTCCTTCACCAACTCCTCTTCATTGACCAAGATGTGCCCCACGACTGAGCCATTTTCCACTCCGCCCGTATCATCATCTGCACCTTGTCCCACCACCAAATCAAATGGAAACTCTCCCGACTCCGGTCCCTGTCCCTGGCCGAATTGCTCCGCTAGAACGGCAATATCCTTGAGACATTCTCCATGATTCAAAATCATCAATCTCAGCACAGCAATCACCAAATTATATATACTCGGTCTTCTGGCTCGACTCCCCAGTTGAACACTGTGCATAACATCAACTCCCGTACTCCTTGCCAATACAACGCCATCAAATGCATCATAGAGACCTTGTAGATAATCCTCCATACCATTCTTAGTCGGAAACGTCCCGCACAACTTGCCACTCTCCTGTACAATTTCAACAATTCGCACAGAAAGCGCCGAAAGAGCCAAAGACGGCATCACACGAATCTCCATAGTTTTAGAATTTTTCTCACTCTTTTTCTTCCCCCGTTTCACAGACGGAGATAAAGCCGCTGTGGCCAAAGGTGCCCATTCCATGACATCCGGCGCCATGACATCCTTCCAAGAGATGCGTTCCATTCCAGCATCCTCATGTTCATTCTTGCCAGTGCCAGTGCCACTCGCCGCAGAAACAGAAGCAGCACCACTGTCAACCCCCATACCCCTTTCAACACTATCTCCCCCCTCCACACACCCCAACAAATGAATCAACCCATTTAGCAAATGATATTGTCCCGCACAACAATGCACAAACGCCATACTTGCAAGTTTCTTCACCGTCACCCTCCCCTCAATCACATTACCATCTAATAACTCTTGCTGAATCGCTTCCTCCGCTCCATCTTCATTGGACGACGCTGATCCCGCCGCGGAAACAGAGACATTTGCATTTGCATTCACACCAACATTCGCACTGGCATTCCCACCTTTGGATCTTCGTTTCCGTTTGACAGGCGGTACCTCTACCTCTACCTCTACCGCTACCCCATCCTCTTTACAAGATGCACTAACGGAACTCCCCATGCCATCTTCCTCCAATCCTACAATAGCCTTCATCCATTTCACACCCGTGATACCATTACCAGTACTATTGCCATTGCCAGTACCATTGCCATTACCACCAACACTGACATTCCCACTAGCATTAGCATCTCCATCCTCTTTGGACGCAGCAGCGGCTGCCTTGGTCCCCTTCTTTTTCTTGCCCTTTTTGGATTTCGTCCACACTGCTGCAGCAGCAACAGCAACAGAAGTAGTATTTTCACTTCCACTTCCACTTCCAGCAGTAGAAGTAGAAGAAACAACCGTCTCCTCCAAAGTATCCAACCATGCACTCACAGCATGGCATTCACGTCGTAAACGATTACCACCACCATGACTATTACGTGCACCGTCACCACCATTGCCATCGGCATCGGCATTGCCATCCATTCCATCACCACCAGAAGAAGAAACCTCCAAACCCAAACCTGCACCCAAATCCAAATCATCCTCGAAAAGCAATTTACACAATGAACTCCACGCATACTCCCCTTGCGAATTCATTGGAATAGAATGCGCATGTTGTGAAGTAACGGGTATATGCAAAACAGAGGAAGTAGAAGGTGATGCTTTGCGTTTGGGAACGGAGAGCATTGTTTCGAGTGTGGATAGCTGTGCCTGTATCGTTTGTTTCATCCCATTTGTATTGTTATTGTTGTTGGTATTGTTGTTGCTGTTGTTGTTGCTGTTGCTGTTGCTGTTGCTGTTGGTATTGGTGGTGGATGCAGCAATGGTTTGATAGGATACAAGTGCGGATGCAATGACTGCCAGGATACTTTTTGCCAAGATGGTTTTTGCATCTCTGGGCAATGATGCCTTTGAAGATATCACCTTCGCCTTCGCATCAGTAGTAGTAGTAGTATTACTGATACTGTTGGAATCACCATGGTTACTACTATGGACATGGTGATGGTTGTTGATGGTCCGTTCCAGCAATGTTTTATCCACCATGAGTATTTGTGATAGTAATTGTGCCATGTGTGCTTGTACGATTGCAATCGAAGTGATGCTGGAATGCTGTTGTTGTTGCTGTTGTTGTGTCTTGTCTGCATTTGAATCCCGTGTGGTGGAATCATCATTATCATTATCATTGTCATCATCGTCATCATCATTCGCAGCAGCAGCAGCAGCAGTAGTGGCTGCATCATGACTATTCTTTTTGCAATTTGAATATTGTTTGATGAATTTGTGCAATAAGATGACGGCCATGATGATAATGTTTGCATCTGCATCTGCATCTGCAGAGTTATTGTTATTATTCTTGGTATTGCCAGTAGTAGTAGTATTGCCAGTACCAATAGCAGTACCAATAGCAGTGACAGTGCCAGTAACATCATGATGTGATGACATTGATGCGAGTGGAATAGCCTGAATGGCAGCAATGGATCGAGTTTTGGTTTTAGCAATGTGTGATAGTTTGATCATAATGTGTGACACCAAACAATCATGATTGATAGTGATATTGCTATTGCTATTGCTATTGCTATTCATTCCAGCCAATGACTTGGTTGCAGTTGCAGATGCAGATGCAGAATTTGATTCTTGACTTTTTTTTTTCAAACTCCTTTTTCTGAAATAAGAAAAAAAAGAGGAATTAGAATTAATTGGATTCCAAATGAATCGATTGATGATTGATTGATTAATATTGTAATACGGAATTGAATCGAATCGAATCGAATGAACCGCCATTCAATTCAATTCAATTCAATTCAATCAATATCGTGCGGTCTGCCTCATCTCGTCGTTTCTCTTGTTGAATGTCAATGTCACTCACCTTCCGCCATCACTGCTGCCGACACTCGATCTCTTGCGCTTTGTTGGCATATTGTAGTTACTTGTATTGTATTGTATTGAACTGCAATATTAGTAGTAATAGTAGTAGTAACGTGGTAACGTGGTAACGTGGAGTAGTTGGATCCAAGCTAGTCTAGTCTACTAGTTTCGAAGTTGTTGTTTGTTAGTACTAGCGCGGCACTCCTCTTGTCTTCTTCAACGATCGATCGATCCGCTATTTACTGTATTACTGTATTACTGTATTACTGTATTACTGTATCAATGATTGATGAATACTAGTTAGTTAGTTAGTTAGTATTACTGAACTGGAACCGGAACGGGAACAATTCAATTCAACTTGTTGTAACGAGGGAGTCACTTAACGGAACGGAATGGCAAAAAACATCAACCAATCAACCATCAACCATCAACCATCAAGCAGCGATGTTGGTTCTTGGATATTCTTCGTGGAGCGAGCGGCGGCGGCGGTAACCGTGTTCAGAAATTCGAAAGTGGAGGAGGCTGTTTAGGGCAATAGTATAATCAAGTAATGGCTTCCTTTGCCTCATTCTTGTTTCCGCTTGGTTTTAGTT
>Ga0115005_10001804_pt1 | contig 17159 bp, 15 predicted proteins | sample ArcOceMetagenome_FD_87163 | JGI IMG/M metagenome (GOLD analysis project Ga0115005, IMG submission 87163) | Marine eukaryotic phytoplankton communities from Arctic Ocean - Arctic Ocean - Greenland ARC118M Metagenome | ecosystem: Environmental > Aquatic > Marine > Oceanic | place: Arctic Ocean... | reverse complement strand
ATGTGAAGCGCTTTGGTTGCTGTTGATACCGAAAGTACTCCCAACGGCGAATTGTCAGTTGGAGAGGCGCGGAGAACATTTTTGAAAAATCAAACATGTTTTAAAATAAGAGAAAAAGAGAAGTGGGAAAGAATAGGGTAGATTTCTGCTCAAAAAGGCTATTGCTGACATCATTTGGTGGCCAGCAAATGTGCCTCTTCATGTTGTTTGATGATGATGATCACATCCATCATAAAGTATGAACTTGTACGGCGGTACATAGGGTACGGTCTACTAAAAAGTTCAAAGTGTATCATCGTGTCATCGTTCATCGTCACAACTTAAAACTTGTAACTATTGCAACTGTCATACTTGACGTGTCCTTAGCAAAGGAATGCCGTCCAAGAATTAAGCATGGCGTATAGCTGTATGAATGGTCGACTGAGATCTTTGCCTTCCATGGGGGGAAACAATGGCGGAGGCTCAGACGAATGCATGAAAAAGTTCGTATCTATAGCTCCCTGCACATTGCCTCATGGGCTCATCACAACCCATGAGATTTCTCCTTCCAAAGATAGAACTTTGGTGGAAGTCAATAGGTTCAAGGGCGACGTCATTATAGATCACTGTTGGATGAAAACTACGTGTGCACAGAAAGGCGAAAGTGAGGTTTTAATTCTTGCCGTCTTGACTAGGATTAGGGGGCAGAATATAGCCTCATTTAACGATGGCGAAAAGGACTATGATGGAAACGCGTCGACTCTTCATATTCAATGGAGAGAACATCAAGATCTGATAGGATCAACAAGGCGTCATTCTGTTGACGAGGTATTTCCGTATCGAAAAGCTATTACTCTGCCTCTGAATGCCACAAGTATAGCAATGAATACAAAACTTCTCGTAATAGGATCATCTGTCGGTGCAATCTTCTTTAAACTTGACGATTTGGTTATTGACCACAATGAATCAAAAGACTTTGGATGCAAAAAGAATGGAAAAATAAGATATGATTCCCTTCCCAGTCTGAGAATTTTGAATGCATTTGTGATTCACGCAATGGACATATCAGCCTCGTATTTTGTAGCTGTATCTGGAGAACGACTGGGAGTGTGGAGTGTGAGCAAAATAATGAATGCATTTGAATATGATAGCCCGGTCTGTGTTGCGGAATGGAGCATCAAGTTGGAAGGGCAGTCTAGAGTCACATGTATTCGATTTTCCATCACGGATGATGATATTGACGGAACATATATCGTTCTATGTAGTTGGGATGGATCGGCTGTTGTTTTTCGTGGTGCTAATGCAGTTTGGAATCGTGTCATTGGCCCTGTTCAAAATGATGAAGTCATACCCGAGAAAGAAGCAACTCCAATTTGGGAGCGATCTACCTTTGGAAACAATCAAAACCTTTCTCCAATCTTTGTTGAGATAATTGAGTCCAATGATGTAGAAGCTAGTGCAATCCTAATGGTATCGGCCGTAAATTCGACCTTTTTGAGATTGTACGATATTGAGAGTGGGCGTTGTGGCGAAATAATTACAAACGGCAACAGCAAAGGCGAAACAATACAAGGGATAGCGCGATTACAAATTGCATCAACAGAAATATGTGGTTTTGTATGTATTGACTGCAATGATAAGATTGAAGTACTCCAAATAGAGACAATCAGAAATGCATTGTCAGCTAGGTCCCTTGAAAATGATACAAATAGAAAAACGCCTTTCTCTTATTGACACGCAAATGGTTTCATTGATAAACTTGTGTACATTATGTAAGCATTTATATGAATAGAAACAAGTGTAATTAAAATAGGCGCATTCCTTCAACATTGTGATCAATAGAATCATTACCATCTATATCCTCCTCGTCATCGTCGTCGTCATAGTTGATTAAATCCTCACTTTCGTTTCCAGAGCTCATATCATCATCATCGGAAGAAAAATGAGAAGACCCAGAAGGGCCACCCATTGTGCCTTCATTCTTCTTACACCCGTTCACGCGAAAACACTTGAGATTTGGAAGGTCGCAGTGCAGAGTATTAGTTCTGTTGCTATCAGGTACTCCACGACATCCATACATTGCCAGAGACTGAAGTTGACGTAATCCACGAAAAAAACGAAGAGCTTCAGCATTCACCCTAGTGTAACTCAAATTCAACGCCTTGAGATTAGTGAGAGCTGCAAGAGCCGATGCGCCGGCGTTTGTAATGAGTTCGTTGTGTCCAAGGTTTAGCGAAGTAAGATTTTTTAGGGATGAGGCAAGTTGCGCACAGCCCAAATCTCCAACATTGCCCCCGCACACTTCAAGGCTCTCCAGTGATTTTATCCTCTTCAAATGCACGCAACCAATATCGGTTACCCGTGCTGAGAAAACATCAAGACATTTCAAATTAAGATTCCGTAAGTGGTACAAGCCATCATCGCTGATATCTCTGGAGTCAAGATTGAGAGTCTGTAACGACATCATATTAGATAGGTGTCGAAGACCGTGGTTAGAAATGTTGCAATAGAACAGGGACAAATGTTTTAATTTTTGAAACTTTGGTAAGTGCATCATTCCAGAATCAGTTAAATCACAATCTGCAAGATTCAAAGATGTTAAGTTTGGGACCACATTGTTGTCAGCGAGATGTGCAATCGCCCAATCGCCTACAGGGCAACTGTCAAAATTGACTTCTTCTAATGATGGTAGGCTCGTAAAACGAGATAGTTGCATGTCGCTGACTGATGCGTAGCACAGATCGAGAGTTCTCAGAGAATTTATTTTTCCTTGCCAAGAACTGCGCAAAATTGATGGGCAGTATGAGACGTCAAGAGTCTCCAGATATTTCAGTGAAGATAGCACTTTCCCTAAAGCTGCACTCTTGATGTGTGTACATCCGTTCAGAACTAAGTGTTGTAATGCCTGAAGCTGTGAAAGATACTCAACACCCGAATCAGATATGTGGCATCGGGCAAGGCTCAAGGTATGAAGGTGCTCATTACGACCTGGCTGTTGAACAAGTAATTTGATCCCTTTATCAGATATTCTTCTACACCAGCCCAAGGATAATTCTTCGAGGAAGAATATATTTGTAAGGTATTGAAGGGCATCATCGGAAATAAGGTCGCACTGGGAAAGATCTAATTTTCTCAGGTTTATCATGTTACCAATTGACCTGAGCGAGATATCACTTAAACATCGACATCCGTCCAAAGATAGCGTGTGAAGGCGGCTCAAGTGACTTATATTGATGGTTGCTTCATCATTTAGACATCGACAATTAGACATTGTCAGAGTATGCACCCGATGAGACTTCGATAGTGCGAGAAGACCTCGACCAGTGATGGAGTGGCAATTGTCCAGTCTTACTATCTCTACATGGTCCAATTTTTTCAAATGCAAGAGCCCCCTATCTGTAAGCCTTTGCGAATTGCGCAAGTCAAGTACAATGGTTTGTGCTAACATTGACGAGGCGGAACGAATGTATGTTTGTGAATCGGGAGCAAAGAGTGTTTCTGCGGACATGTTAATATCAAGATTCTCTCTCGGTAGAAGAGGCTCAGCATTCCAGTGAAAGGACGATGACGGGGAGTTTGAAACGCTTTCATCTCCTCCAATAGTAATATCCGAGAGTTTATCCACCCTCTGACTATCGTCATCTAGAGCTCCTAGCCAGTCATCGCTGACACCTCTACAACCCCCTAAGGGGAGCACACTAAGTTCCTGCCTCCTTAGCGCTCTAAGCGTCGAGGCATTAAGCGCTGAATGCTCTACCAGAGACCGCAAAATATCATTCACAAGTTCCTATGAAAATGTGTTAGAGAAAATACTTTAGACAGGGCAGGTCGAAAGAGCAAACATCACCTTACCTGAGGCAAGCCGGTTGGAATATCTTGATCAAAATCGGCGAGATTCCGACAAACAGAATCAGTACACAGTTGAGCTAAACTTTTCGGTGACCTGCTTTTACCATTATCATCAATCACGTAATTATCTTCCACGGGATAAAGAGCAGCGATGGACTCGTTAGGAAGCTAGAAAAGTGTCAAAAGCGAGCGAGATCAAAGTGTCAATATATATTTTTAATAAATCACATGTCTTGTGCTTAAGAGAGAACATATTGTTATTGATGCTTCTTACCTCTAGATCGACTGAGTGTCGACAGACTATACCTCCTGATGCATTCAGACCAGTCTTTCAATAAAGTGTCAAGGCGTCAAGGCGTCAAAAAAGTGAGAGTTTATATTCATCCTAGTAGCTTTGAAGAAATGGTTGAATGATTTCTGTAGAGCATTGACTCCCTCCTACTCTTTCAGGACACTATACATCCTTTCTTCGAGACAGGTTTCAACGAGATTCATTTTTATCGTTCTACCAACAAACCAAAAAGGAGAGAAAAAACTTCAAGTTTGTCACGAAACATGAAAAGAACATACACGTACCTCCTCATCAATCGCATTATCTTGTGGGTTGACATTTTTCTTCGGCCGATTTGAGGAGCAACTTGACCCCATAGTATCCATTCTTTACATTCGTAAACAAAGTTACGAGACAGAATGATTAATAGTGGTGAAACAATTTGAAATTGAATGCATACAAGAGAGATTATCTTTCTCAATTTGTTCTTTTGAGAACATACACACGACACGCTACACGAATTTTCTACGCGAATTTTCTACTGATTCCTTCCCATTTCCGCTCCAAGTAATTTTTTATTTAGATTTGAAAGTTAGCATCAAATACCTGAACAATAGGGATATATATCACTAGTGAATGATTTGTTCGCCAAGAAACCCCTATTTTAGCCAAATCTTTGGTATTGAAGGACCAAACGAACGGAAAGAAAGATCAGAATTACTATGTGTGTGTACTGTACTGTAGTTTGGTTTTGAATGTTTGTTTTTAAAAAAGGTATTGATTATATTTACCAATGATGTGTGTGAAGAGAGTTTTGGTAACAATGAATACGGTGGGTTTGGTGGGTCAAAATGATGACCGGGGGGGAATTGTATTTGCACGTTGTTGGTAGAAGTAATCCCTCACAATTTCAAAATTTGGGATTTCTTCATTTCATTCAGTTTTTTGTCTCATCTTTATTAGCGAGCAAAAGATCATGGATTGAGGATGGGCACGATGAATAGCAAAAATAACGATACCCAGTTGGACCAAGTTAACAACACAATATGCACGTACAGAACTCCTATCCTACTTTCAACGTGCACTGAATGGCAAAAAGAACGATACCCAGTTGGTCCAAGTTATAAACAATACAGCATACACGTACCCGTACAGAACTCCTACGAGTATATTTCAAATTGAATTCGCTTGGGTTCATGATAAATTTATTTTTCGCACCACATCAAACATTTCTTTTTCGTTCGCCAGCATCCCCTTAAATAGTTTTAATTGATTTCGGGCTCTGTCAAGGTTATGGTTAGGGTAGTCAATCTTGAAGTAAATATCTCCCATTAAATAGTCTGAAAGGAATCTGATCGTCTGCTCAAATGTTATCACTAATGCTCCTGTCGGGAGCGTGTCCTTTTCTTTCTCGGTGATTACCATTCTTAATTCTTTCAAAAAACCTTCAGTAAATCGTTGAAAAGATAAAAGATCAAAATCAACCTTTCCTAAATCCTTCTCGTCTTCTGGTGAGGTGTTTGACATTGATCGTATTGCATCACCATAATCGTAAAGAATACTCCCATTAGGCATGATAGTGTCATAATCTACAACACATAGTGCGGCGCGGGTCTTCACGTCGAATAGAACATTTTCAAGCTTTGTGTCATTGTGAGCTACTCGCTTCGGTAATCTCTCATCAAATAACATGTCGAAAATAACATTGACAATGGCAGCTTTAGACTCGATGTAACTTATCTCATCCCGTGCATTCTGTGCGCGCTTGCATTTATCATCCAGCACCGCCCTGCGAAATGATACCATGCGCTTCGGTGTATTATGAAAATCTACTAGAGTTTCATGAAGTTCTTCTGGTGTGGCCAAATCAGACAGATCGCGTTGAAACTGACCATAAGCCCTTCCTGCCTCATATAAATATCGTTCTCCTGGAGAAACCGTAAAAGTGATGGAATTTGGTATGTAATGGTACATCCTCCAATATTCTTCAGATTTGCCACGCCAAAACAATTTATTCTCGTTAGTATATACGACAACTAGGCAGCAACTTGTTGATGCACCAACACTTCTGCTATCAACCTTTGCCTGCAAGTGTTTTGAGACTTTCTCGATGTTTGACATAAGGTTATCAACATTTTGAAAAACATGGGTATTGATGCGTTGAAGTATATATCTCTTGTTGGTGGTGAAAGTACCGGTATGGCTTCCCTCTGTTGAAATGTTTACGAGGTATGTGTCATTAATCAAACCTTTTCCAACAGCCGCGATCTCGATATTGGTGGGGCGTGCATTCCCACCTACGATTTTGAAGTTCAGGGGGATAGTGTTGATGACCTCCATCTTATGAAACGCATGTTTACCCGAAATGCCTGCTGTTATCTGTGTAATTCCAGCAGCAGCGCTCTTGCCGCGATACTATTATCTATTATGTACAAAGTTTGTACCCAGTATCTTGCCAGTATTATGTATTATGTACCAGTCGCCAGACTACGTGTATCTGACATCATTTTGACACGAACGGACTGACTCGCTCGACTAGACTCGCCATGCATAGAACGGTAGAGTAACTGTAAATTGTCTGAACACTAATAAGCAGAAAGAGTTTCGGTTGTGTCTATCCACAAGAGATGCCAGAACCATTCACTGCTCGCAATCAATTGGCGGTTGATGCTAGTCTTGCTGTCATTGAATTAAAGCGTGAAACGTCCATCGTTGTCCATAGAGCACACCAGGGAACCTACTTCTAACTGCCTTGCCTATCATGATGATACGTCTCTAAATGTGATCATAAAGGCAAGACCTCATTTCTCAACCCCAGCGAAGTACTTTTTTAATGCCTGGTCCCGACCGACTTGTGTGCTCTTCCACCTTCTCATTCGCCTTAAAATCAATGTTTGATGATGACTAACAAGAAATTATTTTAAAAACGCTACCCGCGTGTACGGAATCATGAGTTTTGGCCTTCCATTTTTATAAATTCAGTCCAAAAACACTCCAAAAACCGATAAAATTAGCGATGTCTAATGAGATAAGGAAGTATCAAGTTTGAGGAAGTGTACTGCAATAGAGTTTGGCATATTGGCATAAGTGTACGAAGAAGGTGTGCAACGCATATTCGTTGCGAATGTTAGCTTCAGAGAAAGACTTGTTGGCACTTTATTGATTGAAAAAAATGGATAAATTCCATAAATTTGGTGCAAAGCGGTTCAGAAGTTTCATTTTGACATTTCGCTAGGCTACGAGTAGTACAGTCACCTGGAACTCACAAAGATATTATTTTAATGTCGACCATCCTGTTTTGACCTTATACACGTACACGTACCCCGATAACAATCAAAAGGAATAACATCAATGTTGAAATTGTGAATGATCATCTTCAGCCACAAACACCTTCAAACTTGTGACCTGATGAGTGCGCAATTTTCACGTTCTTACTTTATTTCTACAAAGAGGCAAACATCTGATCTTAGGAAGATATGGTCTCCTTCTCTTTCTCGTCCTCGGTAACAGGAGCCTTGGCAAACATGGTTGTATAAGGATCATATTCTTGGCCCTCTACAGCGATCTTATCATAATGCTCTTGAAGCGTCATGGTTCCGAACTTTTCTTCAGGAGCAGTTGTTAACATATCTTCAACTGCATAGTATTTTCCAATTCTTCCAGTCTCAGCAGCATTCTCAAACTGCTCGGAGTTGAAAGTGTCGGCAACCCACTGAAGAGAATCAATAATGGCATCAAACAACCACAAAGGAGCGTAGAAAAAGTTAGGCTCCTTTCCAATAGCCTGGTAAAGCATCTCTCCCTGTTTCTTCATTGTCAATGGCTCGTCGGGCCCACCCAAATCAATAACCTTGTTTTGTCTGGATTTATCAGTAATGGAATCGATCAAATAGGTAGCGAGGTCGGCCTCGCTGATGGGATTACATCTAGTAACCTATGCGTATTACATTGAAAAAAGATTGAATACCAAAGCATTTAATTGGCACGATCATCAAGTGCACGAATATACTCTTATTCCCATGATCTGATTGCTTCACTTACCTTTCCATCTCCAAACATAACAAATGGTGCTCCAGACTGAACAACTTCTAGCTGACCACTAACACTCTTGAAAAAGGCAGTTGGACGCACAATACTGTAAGTCATATCGGATTGATCCTGAAGTGCAGCCTCGAACTTGAGCTTGGCCTGCTGGAATTGCAACCAAGGATTCTTACAGCAGAAAGCAGAAAGAAGTACGAAATGTCTAGCTTTCACAGATGCATCACGTCCAGCCTCGAGACAGTTGAGAGTTGCCTGGTAATCAATCGCATAGGCATCTTTCTTGATTCCAGATCTGGAAGCAAGACACGAAATAATGGATTCAACTCCATTGTTTTCTTCGGCAATCTTTTCCATGGTCTACTCGAAAATTCCGTGAAGCATGAATGTCAACAAAAAGGCAATTCATAAATTTGAAAATAATGCAAAGATGTCAATTATGTTCCTCGTACCTTGGTTAATGCCTCCACGTCGCATACGTCGCACTCAACAACCTTAGCTCCCTCGAAAAATTGTCCATAGAGTGCTTTCCCTTGTGGACTCTCAACCTTACTAAGATCTCTTACCAACGCAATTGTATTGTATCCCTGCCTCACACTCTCACGGACAGTGGACTTTCCGATGTATCCTGAAGCTCCGGCAATAATATTGGTCTTGGTACTTTTATTGCCGCCGGAAGCTGCTTTGTTACCTCCAAAGAAGTCGGGTAAGTTGAAAGCCTGCATCTGGTTTGCAGTGATGGGCATCTGCTTTGTTGCAGACTTTACCGGAGAGAAGGACTGAACATTTGTGATGAGGAGGCATGAAGCCAATCCAGTCAGAATTGAACTGTAGAAAACCATTGTGTTGACCGCAAGACTAAGGTACCTGTACGAGAGTTATACAGCAGAGTGATGAATGAATATGAATAGAGTGCATGTATCGATGGGATATCTTGTATCTTGTCTTCCTCCATCCATCATCGCATCCGCACATCTGCGGAAAAAAAGGAAGTTCAAGTTAGTTGGACAGGAAGATTTGAGATTGTTGATTCAGTCATGAGTAATTATTTCAGTCACTAATGAACGGACCAAAATCTACCGGGGGGTACGCTAGCTACGGTGTATGATACGGTACGACAAGATAGCAACAAGCAAGAAGGGGCGGCGACCTTCAGGTCTGAGTCAAACAACAACACTAGCTACATTATAAAAAATGACAGAAGTAAACCCTCAAGCTGTTGCTGCCGCTGCTGCAGCGGCGCTCTTCGTTGGTTCCCTGTGTACAGCACACAGCTTAACCCCATACTCAATTGAAAAACTCGGTCATAGATCTCAGGGGAAAGGTCTTTGGTCATATCTATACGGACAACTTTTCACCTCTACTGCTGGTACCTGGGGGTATGATTCTTCGCTTGGTTGCTTCTGTCCCATTTGGAGACTATCTTTCCACATTTCAGCAATCATGATGATTTATGCTGTTTTTTCCTTCTCAGAGGAATATGATGATGTGAAGTCTATACTTTTCATAACTTCTTTATATGCTGGCACATTTTTCGTCATTGGAAAAGTGAGCAAAGGTGTATCACATCCTGGGGGTCCGAGAGAACACAAAATTCGCCGCATGCCCCAGTGGAATGATTCCAACTCTTCGATTGAAGACCAACTCACCTCATTTTCCGGTGACAATGAAACAAAATGGAGATGCGCAGTTGCAAAAGATTCTCATCGTGCTACGCTTGCGACATTCGGTCTGGGAGCGAAAGATGGCGAGAATGGGATGAAAGCTGGTCCGATTGGAATTACTGGAGAACCATTTGGTCGTCAAATGTGGACAAAGGACAAGCAAGGTATTGTCTCGGTTGATGAATCGAAAAAGTCTTTGATTCGGGAAATGTCATGGGCCGGTAGAGATGGATTCAATCCATCTAAGAATCCCAACTCTGGTGATGCAGTTTTTCGAGAGCAAATGATCACAAATTATGTAGCGAATGGTGGGGTGTTGCCGGATAGTAGTACAAAACCAACAAGTGTTCGGGAGGCAGCCCGAAAGGCAGTGCATTTTTATAGCATGCTTCAGACTGAAGACGGTCATTGGGCCGGTGATTATGGTGGCCCACACTTTTTGTTGCCTGGTTTGGTGATCTCATGGTAAGGAAGCGTCGTCAATTCTAGCATTACTCTTTTTCTTGATATGCTTATCATCCGTGTCAAATTTGAAAGGTATGTCATGGGTAAACCGTTGAACATGATAAATGAGGACCAACAAAATATGATGGCGCACTACTTGAGGGTACATCAACAAACGGATGGGGGGTGGGGGACTCATATCGAATCACCGTCAACAATGTTTGGAACAGTCTTGAGTTACGTTTCATTGCGCCTCCTTGGTGCTGACCCAGATTCTGGTCATATGAAGCGAGGGAAGGCGTTCATTCGTAAAGAAGGTGGTGCTGTCATGACGGGTTCCTGGGCCAAGTTTTGGCTTTGCTTACTTGGAGTTTATGATTTTAGAGGCGTAAATTCAGTTCCTCCAGAGATGTGGTTGTTGCCAAACTGGTTTCCTTTCCATCCAGGAAGACTATGGTGCCACTGCCGAATGGTTTATTTGCCAATGGGATATTTGTACGGTACTAAATTTGTCTACGACAAAGCCTCGACCGATCCTCTTATTCAACTGTTGAGGGAAGAGTTGTTTTGTGAACCTTACGAGTCCATCGACTGGAATAACACGCGGCATCTCGTTGCTGACATGGACAACTATTCTCCATTACCCCTAGTGATGAAAGTTGCTCAAGATTTTTTGGCAATTTATGAATCGATTCCCCTTATCCAGCCATTGAAAAACTTCATTCGCAAGAAGGGCCTCGTATTTTGTAAAGGCTACATGGCCGCAGAAGATTTGCAAACTAATTTTATCAATATTGGTCCAGTGAATAAAACCTTAAATATGTTATCGGCTTATCACGCAGCCGATAATGATATTAATCATGCTACAGTCCAAAACCATATGATGCGGGTACCTGATTATTTATGGGTTGCGGAGGATGGTATGAAAATGCAGGGTTACAACGGAAGCCAGTGTTGGGATACGTCATTTGCAATTCAAGCCATTTCGGAATGCAAGCTTCTTGACGAGTTTCCAGAAGTTTCAAAAAAAGTTTGGTCGTACTTGGAAAGGTCGCAGATTCTATCCACAGAAGAATCTCAATCATCTTTTGCATTTGAATACGAATCTATAGATAATCGTAATTTATTTTACAGGCATGTATCGAAAGGCGGGTGGCCTTTTAGTACCAGCGCGCACGGTTGGCCAATTAGCGATTGTACTGGGGAGGGATTGAAGGGGGTTTGCGTGTTGCTAAAGTCAACTCACGTTCTGGCAGGAATTGAGAAAGGCGAACTCCTTGATATTAACGAAAAAAGGCTTCAGGAAGCTGTCAATGTTATTTTGACGCTGCAAAATGAAGATGGAGGTGAGCTATCAGTCGAAAGCCTGCAGAAAATTGTTTTCCACGAATGCCTAAAATCTTGTCTTTCTTACTTCTTCTTTTTTATCCCGAAGGTTGGGCCACCTACGAAAACACCCGAGGCTCTGGGTGGTACGAACAACTGAATCCCTCCGAAGTATTTGGTGATATTATGATTGATTACTCCTATGCAGAATGCAGTATGGCTTCTCTTACTGCACTCTGCGAATTCCATGAATTATATCCTTCTCATCGCACGCAAGAGGTAAAGCATTCGATCCAGCGAGGTCGAGACTTTTTCGAGAGTATTCAACGACCTGATGGCTCATGGTATGGGTCTTGGGCTTGCTGTTTTTGTTATTGTTGCTGGTTTGGAATTGAAGGATTAATTAGATCAGGAGACACGCCATCATCACCTGCCATTAAAAAATGCTGCGAGTTTCTTCTTTCAAAACAACGCGATAATGGGGGATGGGGTGAAGACTTTACCTCCTGTTATGACAAAGCCTATGCATGTAATGGTATGGACTCTTACGGCGACGATGGGAGTGGAGTTGTTAACACAGCATGGGCTCTCTTGGCGCTCTCGGAAGCAAAATGTGAAGATATCGACGCAATTAGAAAAGGAGTGCAGTATTTGATCAAGAGACAGCTTCCTTGTGGAGACTGGCCCCAGGAGGGAATTTCCGGTGTTTTTAATAGATCCTGTGGAATTACATACACTGCTTACAGAAACGTCTTTCCAATTTGGGCCTTGGGGAGATGCCAAGAGACTTACGGAGATGCTATCGACGAATGATTTGCGAGTGAAAAAAAATCCATTGTAGTGCAGTGCACGTATGGTGAATCGTTACACAGTGAATCGGTTTTTGAAAAATGATATAAAGCTTGTTACGTGTGTAAATTCTAAGTTAGCGTAGATTTTTTAATCAGCATACTGTTCTTTGTTCGTAGTGAAAGAGGAACGTCATCATGCACTTTTGCTTGCAATGGAACAGGATGTACCCATCGATTACAAACCCATTTTTCATTTCCGATCACAGGCTTACCAGCATGTCGAGATCGCAGATCAACATTAAGGAACATTTCCTCAGAATAATCATTGAAACCCAGCCTTTCTACAGTGTTGAACCAGAAGACAGCAGTCCCCCGTGTTGGCTTCACATCTGCTTTGTATTCTGGAAAGTGAGTTGACCCCCCATAAAAACCATCATTATCCAACCCCCCTCTCTCATCTCTAGCCGAATTAAGGTATAATAGACATGTTGCTAATCTCCCACGGCAATCCATGTCATTAAAGGATTCAAGATGATCAGTATGCGTATCAAATTTCTCTCCATTTCCTTTGTAACGCACTACCTGCAAATTCTCACAATTTTCTGCAGGAATACCAGATAATCTACTGACTTTATTTGCAAGTATTTTAACAGGTATTTTGCACGCTTCTTCGTGAAGCCAAGTAGTAGAACTTGTTCGTGTTGTTGATACCGATTGATTCTCGCCTGTCGAGGATCAAGTCGATCCATAAAAGTTTTTGGTTTAGCCAAGAAGGTTGGTTGTAAGATACTTCCCCCAACATCACAACTCACCCAATGTAGACCTTTTCATATCCCCAGTTAGCTTTGCTGCTTGTATTATCTCTTCACACATATCGTCGGGTAAGAACCCGTGAATAACTACGAGGGGGAGTTCGTGGGAGATTACTTGTATGCGTTTTCTTGCAACAGACTTTTCTTCATGAGGAAACAGAGCTCCCGCGCAGTATTGGATTATCTCATTTTCAGTCCTCTCTTTACTCCAGAAATAATTATCTGAATGATAATTTTGCTGCAACAAACCAGATTTGCTCAGCTTCAGCAGATTGGAATGTCGCCAGCTTGTTTGCGGCACCGCACACTTCCGAAGAATATGAGTCGGCGAAAACGAAGCTACGTGCAAGCGGATGTTGAACAAATTCACCTCAACCGCAAAACAAAAGAGAAAGATCGCTGATACCTTTATCATTTGTATTTGTAGTGTAGCAAACGTTGTCGATTTCCTCCGAGTACTCGTACTCGTACCGGTACCGTACATACAAGTACTGTATGATTACGGTACAGTACATACAGTAGGTTTGAAAGTGCTTTTGTTCCTCGCTCGTTCGTCGTACTTTGGTACTATACGAAAAAAATATTTCCGTTGTTCCCCCCTCACATTTGAAGATTTTGTCGTCAAAAATATTCAGTCATTTTTCAGGAAAACCTTCTTGAATTGATTGTCAGGATCCAACCTGAACCTTGCCTGAACATTATCGAAAGCGATTACTAATGCCTCTGAAAGAACCTTCTTCAATAATGTGAATAAACAAAGAACTCCACCAGTATTATTAAAATATACCAATGAGAAGGAAAGACAGAGGAACATTTGTCCTGCCATCAATAAAGAAACCTTTGAACGGAACGTGGCGAAAATACAGCTCTCGTTCGACTCAAAAGCCGAAAAAATCAATTCAAAGTATCATTCAAAGCATACCGTATAAAGTAAAACGCAAGAAAGAACCTCCCGAACCCAATGAAGCGTTGATAAGAGAAAAATCAATTCAAAGTATCATTCAAAGCATACCGTATAAAGTAAAACGCAAGAAAGAACCCCCCGAACCCAGTGAAACGTTGAAAAGTGTGGTGGAGACGCTTGGTCTCAGCAAAAATCAAGTTTTCAAGTTTTACCGGAACTTTCAACGTATCTCTGCCGATAAACCTGAAATTACTCGAGAAGACTTATTGTATGCTCTTGAAGAAGAAGAAACTCGAATAAGCCAAGCACTGTTCAAAATGACCATAAAGGACGAGGAATCAATTGAATTTGATGGTTTTGTCAGGATCTGCACAAGTTGGTGCCTCTACTCAAGAGAAGATATTCTGAAGTTTTGTTTTGATTGTTTTGATGCAGATGCATCCGGATTCATTGATGAGACTGATTTCAAGACGTTAACATTTGCCGTCAATAACGGCTCGCCAGTTTTCCCTGGTAATTTTGATGCGGCACTCCAAATGGTGGATGAAAATGGAGATGGCGTCATAGACTTTACGGAGTTTAAGGATTTGGACAAACGGTTCCCATTGATTTTATTCCCTATATTCCGGCTACAGGGGAAAATTCAAAGAATTACATTGGGAGAGAGGAATTGGGTAGAAATCAATGAGAGAGTGGAAAGGGGGAGGCAAAACAGACGCAATGCTGCAATCAATGTGAATAATAAGGCCAAATCTGCCAAAAGAACGTTTCCAAAAATGACGAGACTTCCAGCAATTTGTCTCGATCCAGAAAGAATAGATGCTCTGAAAAGAGGGAAAATGCTCGATATTTGAAACTATTCTCAAGTTTCAAGGCACATTCACATAAACGTAGTAAATATGATATTTAGTATATAAACGTACACCACTACACTAGTTGTTGCTATCATCAATTGGAGGATTAGTCCAAGTTCATGTGCACATGGTCAAGAAACCTTGCAAGCTCCATCGGCGCGAACGATGCGACCCGTTTGTCAAAAGTGCTTTCTTTATCAACACGATGAAATAAATGCCCAAGATGGCCTCCATGTTCTGTTCGTGAAAGCTTTATAGGTGCACCAGGATTCTCATAGGTACAATCTTTTTCGAAAGGAAATGAATCAGGATTGAAAAAGGGGTCATCGGCAGCATTCAAGACATAAGTAGGGACGGCGATAGAATCAACAACTGGTAAACTTGCACTTTGATCATAGTAATCAAACTTATCTTTGAATCCATACAGTGGAGCAATCATGGCATCTTCCATTTCTGGTATGTTCTTCGCATTTATTGCTTTCCAATAGTCAAAGACATCTGTATCTTTGTTTCCGTCAAGGTACTTTTCAGTTATGATTTCGACTTTCTTCTCGAGCAAAAAAGAAGGACGTTGTAGAGTGAGTGAGAGAGATTGAAAAAAAGTAAAATGGAGGTGAACGGAAAACATAACACGTACATTCTTCATGGATTTCATCAAGGATCCAGCGTAAATAATCCTGTTAAAGTCAACATCAATCAATTGCCTCCAGTGAGAGTTAAGGTCAAATGGCGCTCCGCTTACTGCCGCTCCACGAATATTATATTTGTCAACCGCTTGAATACTCAAGTCGCCAAGTAATTTCATCACAACGTTCGCACCAAGAGAAAAACCTGTCACGTATAGAGGGCTTCTGTTGCTTCTCTCTGCCCATTTCTCAAGAAATACAATCAAATCATCTGTAAATCCAGCATGATATTGTAAAAGAGTATCATTTGGCACCCCACTACACCCTCTAAAATTGACGCATGCAACATCCATGCCTCTTTCAGTGTACGCTCTAGCCATGTTTATACAAAGAGAGGAGTTGGAGTTTGATTCTAATCCGTGAATAATCATCACTGTAGCCTTTCCAGAAGCGCCTCCAATCTCGGGATCTTGGAATTTATAATCAACGTCGAAAAAATCTCCGTCTGGCGTTTCGAATCTTTCTCGCTTGTCCCAATAATCGCATTTTTCTTCACCTTCACCGATTCCTAATATTGCTGGCAAGGCTTCAATAATGGCTTTACCAACTGGAAAAATTTCACTAATGATGTTCGACTTTTCAATGTAAGCGCATCCAGGAGAATCTCGCACGAAGACGCCAAAAATCGTCTGAAAGTGTTGATTTCTGAAAAGCGGGTGTGATTCGTATGTTTTAGGAATGAAAGACGAAGCAATTGGAATACCTTTCCTTTGATAATCCTTGAGTCGGCGTTCAGTGAATGCTCCAACAAAACTATTTTGTGCTTCCTCGATAAAGTTCCGTTTAGTGGACTCCTTTGTTCTCATTGGGCGATTGGGGGGCGCTTTAGGAGTGAATGCATATACTTCATTTCTGTGAAGACACATGCATGCTGCTATCACGTGTACGAGTATAATAAAGTTGTGTTGTCTGTTCTTCGTCATATTTGAAACAGCTTTTGTGCAGGGTATTAATATATTATATATATATGTTTGAAAGCGTCAATGGACATTCAAAGTCTACGCAAGTTCGCAACATGAGTTAGCGTCATACAAGTACTTGAATGCTTGCATCATTTTCTGCTGATTCATTCGATTCATTCATTAGTTGGTGGCAAGAAGTGGAACACTTTCTTCCTTTTTTACGCCTTCATTTGAAAGATGAGGTGGCGAGCAGACAGCACAGACACAGACAGAAAATCGGTGTTCAAAATTCCCGCCATTTTTGCCGACCAAAAACCCGAGCAGAGGCATGCGGTAGGTATGTACCGTATGTATGGTAATGGCACCCCTCTGCTACAGGGGAGATCTGTCAACATCGACAGGCCTCTTTCACAGCTAAAAATATTATTGTGCTCTGTTTTTTTCGGTGAACCCTCATCACCCCTGCAACCCGAGCACCAATATTGTGCCGACAGCAGAGAACAAAATCACAGTTTTCCTTTTAGCGATTCAACACTAACTACAACCATAATGTCATCTAATGCACCTCCAACGACCACATCCCCGGACCGCCCATCCACCAACAACCCCCAAGACCTTCTCATCACCCCCAATCAT
>Ga0115005_10001803_pt1 | contig 17161 bp, 16 predicted proteins | sample ArcOceMetagenome_FD_87163 | JGI IMG/M metagenome (GOLD analysis project Ga0115005, IMG submission 87163) | Marine eukaryotic phytoplankton communities from Arctic Ocean - Arctic Ocean - Greenland ARC118M Metagenome | ecosystem: Environmental > Aquatic > Marine > Oceanic | place: Arctic Ocean... | reverse complement strand
GGAAATGGCCTTAGATGGGAAGGAATTGTCACCTCGTTCACTCAAGAGGTACGTCAAGTTTGTCAAGTCCAACCCAAACTTGAACGTCCACACAAATGTCAGGAACAAGTCTGAGAATAGATATGTTCCTTTGCTATAGAAGAAAGTCTTCTGTAGTTATTATGCTGTTCTTTGTCAAGGCTTACGTTAATGCTTTTCATCACTCTCCCATTGTGAACACAGCTCAAAATCACATTGTTTCATCCCCGCGAAACGCTAGAAGGCTTTTTGCCTCTAATCCTTTGCAATCTCCACCGCCATCTCCCAGTAGCCCCAACAAATATGTGAAGCAACAACCTCCGCTCGAAGATCCGTCTACGTTTCCTGAATGGGCTTATGAACAAAGGGACTATTTTCGCTATGAACTAATTCACCAGTCCAAGAAGTCGAATGCTAGAGTGGGAAGAATACACACTCCACACGGAATCATTGATTGCCCAGGGTTTGTAGCCGTTGCAACAAATGGAGCCCTGAAAGGATTGGATTTTAGGCAAGCAGATGAAGCCGGTCAACAGCTAGTGTTTTGCAATAGTTACCACTTGTTGCTTCAGCCTGGTCCTGAAGTCATTGAAGGTAAGGAGCTTTGCACCATTGTTATCATCATCCTCTCGTTTGAAAATCGACAACGCATGGGATTCTGGGCAGCCAAATGTAGCCGGGTCATCGCTCAATAGTGTACAGTAACAAGGCAATCTTCCCATGCAAAAGCAAAGTCACAAAGGCATTAAATTGGGATTTGATCTCACATCATTTTCCATTAAATGTGTATGTGCAACAAACACATCACTTGAATCTGCAAATTCTGTACCTCATACACTCACTTATATATCGTCACGCATATAGAGGCGGGAGGACTTCACAAGTTCGTGAACAGGCCCAATAGACCAATCATCACCGACAGTGGAGGTTTTCAAGTGTTTTCCTTGGCGTATGGATCTGTACAAGAATCACTGGACTCTGAAGGTGAGCTGAAGAGAGCAAACAGTAAAGTTAACAAAAAGTCATCTGTAAAAGTCACAGAGGATGGTGTATACTTTCGTAGCTATCGAGATGGCAAAAAGATCTTTCTCACCCCAGAGAGCACTGTGGAAGCTCAAAAGGCGTATGGAGCAGACATCATCATTCCTCTTGACCAGCTACCACCTTATCATATCGATAGGCAAGATCTCGTTGACTCTGTTAATCGAAGCCACCGATGGGAAGCGAGGAGTCTCCGTAAGCACCTTGAAGATGTTAAGGAACAAGCCATGTACTGTGTTGTCCATGGCGGGGTCGATGTTGAATTAAGAACTGAGTCTGTGAACTATCTCACTTCTCTTCCATTTGACGGTTACGCTATTGGAGGTTCTCTTGGAAAGAGTTCAGAAGAATTGATGAAATTATTGGAATGGATGATGCCCATGTTTGAAGAAGGCGATCGAAAGGAAAAACCCCGACACCTTCTAGGCATTGCAGATGAGAAAAGCATTCTTGGTGCTGCTAGGTTCGGTTTAGATACTTTTGATTCATGTTATCCCACTCGAGTAGCACGACATGGCACATTTTTATCACGCAAAGGCCGAGTCAATATTAAATCTGGAAAGAAATATTCGAAAGCGTACGGCATCCCAGTGGATGAAGAGTGCGGCTGCACGACATGTTCACACTATGATCTGTCTTATTTGTGGCATCTTTATAAAGCAAAAGAGCCATTGTTCATGCAGCTGGCTGTTGTTCACAACATTCACTATATGAATGACATGATGTCGAGATTGAGACAAGATATTATGGATGATAAAATATAGAATTATGTTGTATTTTCAAAAAATGTTTAGTTTTAGTTGACTAGAGCTTCATCCAGCGGAATAAATTTGCCTTGATTATTTCTGTCTCCTAATAAATTAATCAGCCTCACAAAGACTTGAGAATTACAGTGTTTTTTAGTTTGTTACAAATTGTACGTTCAGAATCAGAACCCTTCATGAGAGCAACAGATTACCCTCGTATGAAATATAACTATGCAACATTCTATTTATCATACTCGGGGCGGTGACTATCAAATACCTCGCATTGACCTAATGACATCCGGTCACCGGCGATAAATTCCCGCTTTTCCTTAGCTGGATGAGGGTAATAATGATTCAGAAAGGCTTGCTTGTTGTTCTTCTTCCGGATCAAAGATGATATCATTCAGCGACACAGTCGCTTGGTTATCTGATGACCTATCGGCACGTGTTGTTGTCCAGCACTCACGTGCTGTTGTCCAGCACTATCACAAAAAGTATGAAAAAAGGAGTGTTATGAGAAACGTTCAATAGTGACATCATTCAAGGCATATATATTCAATACACCAAGCTAGTAGAAGTGATGTTAGACGTAGAGCGCAAGCTAAGATTTCTTCCACGTACCTTGATGAAAAACTCCTTAATCTCTTTCCTCAAAGTCCAAAAGAAGATTATGGCGACCAAAGACATCACCGCAATCAAAATGGAACTCAGAATTGTGAGGGAAACGTCATTCCCAGAGCCTAGTGCAGTATCATTATTGGCGATTGATAACCTCAGTGGAGTGACAGCGGTAGTCTTCATTTGAATGGATAGCTGGATCGGATAGTGAGGACGAAATGAGGATTATGGATACAGTACCGGTGGCAGACTTGTGATATTGTGAGCTTGTGGCGCTTCACTCTGGACGATTGTTATTGATTTGGTTGATGGCAACTACTCGTATGCCTTGATTGCTGATGGCCAACGAGTTCTGTTTTTTATTGAGATGCTATTATCTTTTCTTCTTGCTTCTTTGTGCATTCATTCGTGTTAATCCCAGAAGGGATGGGAGAATTGATTTGCGCGGTGCGCACCTTGAACCTGCTCTCTTTTTCACATTTCCATCATCACAACAAACAAACTTTTAAACTTGAACGAACAGGGGAACAAAGTGAACACTTACCTGCTTATGAACCACAAAGAGACTGATTTATACAATTATCCAGATCCACATGGCTTCACGTTTGATTTCAAGATTTTATTCAGCGAATATTCTGCTGCTGCTGGCCACACTTTTTATTTACCAACAGTCACCAGCAGCATCAGTTGAAGCTTTCAAACCTAAACATGTCGGTCGAAATATTATTTCTTCTTCGGCACATCTTGGCATTAGAGCAAGCAAAAGAAACAAACATGTTCTCAACATAAGAGGTGGGTCGTACATGCAACCAAATCCCAGTTATGACGACCCAAATCAATTTATGCCACCCAAATTTGGAGATGTGGAAAATGATCACATTCGAAGATCTCATCCCTCCATGCCGCCCTCAAACTACGATCCGTCCTTAAGAGCTACCCGCGCCACGCCAAAACCTATTGCTCAAGTCATCAGAGAGTTCTTCATCAGACTTTACGAATCAAGCCCTGCATTGTTCTATGGCACAACATCCTCAATCTTCATTTTTCTCCTGTGGCAGCTACCATCGAATTTCATCTCAGCCACACTTCGACGTCACTTCATTTGCAGCCAGTATAATCTTTCCAACAAACGTTATCACACACTGATTACATCGGCCATATCCCACACAACCTTATCCCACATATTTATGAATTTATTCGGGTTCCTCACCTTTGGCAAAACAGTGGAACCGATGTTAAAAAGAAATCAGATGTCACTCCCCACGTTTTGCATCCTGGCAGCTATGTTCGCCAATGTGTTTTTTGTGAAGCTCCACCCTCAGGGATCTTGTATTGGATTGTCGGGTGTTTCCCTAGCACTATTGGCGCTGGATGCCAAACTCCATCCTGCGAAAGAGATTGGTTTCTTGGTGAGATTCATTCCAGTCAGGTTGCCCGCGCAATATGCTTTGACGGCTTTGCTTGTTTGGTCGGTGTTTGGTATGATGGCCACGAAGGCTGGCAGGGGTGACGGAGTGGCACATGCCACGCATTTTGGAGGGCTGGTATTTGGTATAGCAGTGCATGAGTTGATGAAGCGTGGGATTTGGTCGAATTGGAGGAAAAAGTGGATTCGTGTTTGGTTAATGATTGCTCCACGACATGGTTCAAACAAGAGAAAGATTGGAAATCGACGGTGATTTAGTCATGTACAGTGATTGAATAGTGTTGAATGTATTAATGTTTTCTCCTTCTTCACAATTTCGTGAATTATCAAAAGACCACGTCACGAGGGTTTTCGCAATCTAGGAAAATGAAAGAAACATGTTTTGACACGGATTATGAACTTATTTCTTTAGTTGTATAAACAAAAACTCCTTACGGAATTAGTTGTTGGGTTTATAAAGTTTGTGATTGAATTTCTGTTGGAATTTGTGGATGTTCTTTGGGAGCTACATTTAGCGTCCCTGTTATGAAGGATGGATGGATGGATGGATGCACTTAAAACTTCTTGAAAAATTAGGCTCTTCTCGCCATAGCCGCGTGTAAAACATCCCTTGCCTGTTGCATCTTGTGGGGGTATTTGAAGGCTTCACCTGGGTAGGACACATAACTCATCATATCGGACCCAGCAATACTTGATGGCACATGGTCAACTGCGTCGCATTCAGCATGCGAGTTTGTGAAAACAGATTGAGATGCGATCGTAGAGTTCTCAATATTGATCGTAGAGTCCGCAATACGGGAATCATATGCATCTTCTATGAATTCGACCAAGTTGCCGTACCGACTTATATGGATCCTCTCCTGGAAATCAGGGTCATCGCATCGAGCAAACGCGCCCTCGGCGAGCGTGAACTCTTGGTTCTTTCTAATCTGATCTACTACTCGTCTGCGTAGTGACTGAAGGCGAGCCTCTTTCTGCTGCACTTTCCTTTTCCCCTTGAGGTACATATCCGAAGCTCTAGACGGTGAAAGCGTCCCATAGTCTCGACTCTGGGGGAGAGAATTCTTTTTTCTCAATCTCTCAGCAATTTCCTCCCTTCTCTTCTTGCCCAATTCTTGCTGCTTTGTTGATAGGCTGTACAATCGCTGAGCACATTTTTTGCCACGTACGATTTCTTCTTTGCTCGCAGGCTTTTTTTCTTCCATCGTTGGGGTTATTTCTGAAACTGGCGCCAAGATAGATCTTGTTTTGAGAAATTTACGCTGAGAAACCTTGCCAGGTGCTGACGCTTTTGCACGATTCTTCGTAAATGTCTTGGGTGGTGCCCTGTATGTGTTGCTTAAGTGTTCTGCACGCTTGTTTTCAAGCTTCTTTGACAGCTCGACGGCCTGGTAATAGAGCCTGGCTCCTGCGACTTCAGTCACATCAATCTTGATTCTAGTAGAAGTGGCATCTTTTGAAGAATTAGTGCTGCTATTATCAGAAGCCGAAGCCGTCGTGGCTGTATCCCCAACACTCTCGATCCTTTCCCTGCAGATTTTTTTACTGATGTTTTCGCTTCCGTAGTTGAGTCGCTCTCCTGTGTTACTTGGAACAATAATTGCAGGGTGACGGATTTCAAAGCTTTGAAAGACCATGTTGCTCGAATTGATGACAGTAGGAATTGATGTCGTTCAGTCTCAAATATTGTTTATGAGAAAGTTCTGGGAATGAAAGATTTTTCTTTTGAGCGTTACATTCGTCAAAAAGAACAGAATAGTTGCGAATCTTGTCGCTGCAATGGATACTGCAGTTTGAATCGCAACTATTGTATTACAAAAGAGGAACAATAAATTCTAGAACGGATCTGGGATTTTTCCTTTCTGACATGTGCTTCGGTTGAAAATGACAAATGGACACGAATCATCGGTTGGGACAGCGAAAGACTTCGAAAATTGTCACTGAAATCTTGATTTGTGCACCTTACCACACCCTTTGATAAAATTCAACGGTTCTGTTGACGTTTGACCGAACCGGCGGCGGCGCCCAAGAAATGAGGCGGCGCGGGGTAAACACCATGAAGACGGTGATAGATTATAGCCACCGTACGAACCATACTGTACCTGGTATCTTGTCCGGTACCGTACCTACAACCTCAAGCCTCAAGTGGCAATTGGTACAAGTACTGAGCAGTACAACTAATGAGTAGTTTACTATTACCAGTATTACATTTTAACAGAAAGAGCGCCATCAAACGACATAATATCACACGGCTGCAACAACCACAGCAACTCGAGCATTCCGTCGCTTTCTCACCCATCTCTGCCCCGATCCACAGCCAATCGGTATTGGACTCATGTTTATGAGCTCGAAACGGTCCCACTTCACCTCTAAATTAACATTGATTTTCATCATCCTTGTCTCTCTTGTCGCCAATAACGTAGCCATGAGATTAGTTCTTCAACGAGTCAAATCGGCTTCTGTTCGAGTAGAAGGCCAGACTGTATCTAGCATTGGACCAGGAGTAATGGCTCTTGTGGGGCTGCATGAAAATGATAATGAGGATAATCTCAGAGAATGCTGTAAGAAGTTACTGGCCGCAAAGTTGTGGGAAAATGATAATGGTGGTCAATGGAGACATGGAGTTAAGCAGAGAAACTTGGAAGTTCTCTGTGTGAGCCAATTTACTCTCTATGGTAAACTCAGCAAAAAGAATCAACCAGACTATAAACTCGCAATGAAATCTGTCCCTGCCCGAGCCCTTTACAACCAGTTTTTGAATATGCTCAAGGAGAGCTATGAAGAAGATAAGATTTTCGATGGAAAGTTTGGAGAAATGATGGATGTAGAGTTGGTGAACGATGGACCTGTCACCATCGTTATCGATAGTGAACCTCTAGGCCAAAACGCTGCTGAAAAAGGGTGAATAGACTTGAAAGAGATTAGAAATGACAACGACAAAATGTCAGAACATTTCAATATTTAGATTCTCTTGCTCAGATGCAAAGTGCTAAAAAGAAATCGTTTTGACCTACAGTAGTATCGCACAAGGTTAAAGCACCTCACAGAATAGATTATCTATTGTTAAACCACAAAAGTTCTTAAATGGTAAATCGCAGCACGTTCGTTTCATTAAAACATTATGTACGTGTAGTAAAATAATGCTTGTGAGCATTTTGATGTGATAGCTCACCGAAATCTTCATCGGTTCAGGGATTCATAGATTTAGTGATTGGTTTCTGTTCATTGCATGGAGAAGATATTGTTTGTTATTTCTCTTTTTATTAAAACACTTCCCAATTCTCGCTAAATTGCAAACAAGTGTTGGTTACGTGTATGTCGATTATATGATTGACTTCCCTATCGAAGACCTCCGCTCATTCCACCGTCTACGACCAAATTGAAAGCAGTGGTATAACTAGAATCATCGCTCAAAAGATATGCTACAGATTTGACCACTTCTTCAATAGAACCCAAACGTTTCATCGGAACACTATTCACCTTGGACTTGGCAACAACCTCCGGATCAGTTGCAAAGTAAGGAGATCCTGATTTGGCATGCAATTCATTCTGACGATCCCACATGAACCCAGGCCCAATAAGCGCTGGACTTATTGCATTCACTCTAATTCCCATTGGAGCCAGATCTTTTGCGGAGGAGACAGTCATTGCTAGAATAGCTGCCTTACTGGCACTGTAGGCCACCATCGCGGGTGTACCCCTCATTGCAGCAACACTCGCAGTATTTACAATGGAATACTTGTGTGAACTTGCAGTATCGGACGACTGCTCATCAGCATTTGCGGCAGCCATCTTCTTCGCAACAGTCTGCAAAACAGTAAACATTCCAATAACATTGATGCTCATCACATTGGAAAAATCTGTTATACTGTATTCCAAGGTGGGCTTGATCTCGCCCTGATACCCCGCATTGTTCCAACATGCGTCCGGGGTACCAAATTTCTCAACAGCTTGATCAATCGCAGACTGAACTGACGCCGGATCAGTGACATTGCATTCGTAACATGAAATTTGAGCACCAGGCACTTTATCTTTTACCAGGGATTCCGTTTCTGTCAATGTTGTCATATTGAGGTCTAATGCCGTTATCTTTGCTCGACGATCGGCAAAATATATGCATCCTTCTCGACCGAAGTTGCCTCCAGCACCAGTGATGATGATGTGCTTTCCCTCGAATCTTGGGTCAAGGTGTGCCGGAATACTTGTCATTGTTTAATTTTGATTTGACGATGTGATGAATAAATTGTGTTCCCAGAATTAGGGATTGTCTCTATGTACTACTTGCGAGCTTGCGGAGGTGTTTGTGATTGATGATGATTGATGATTGATGTCTTCGATTCATTCCTGTCAGGAGATTGGAGATCGGGACTGATTTCTGCACCTGTAAAAACTCTCATTTGACAGCTTCTAAGACATTTCGTGACGCGCAGGTTGAAGCCTTTCTTTGATGCCCACTTTCAACACGAACACAAAGGAGTTCTCTTCTTCTCATAAATCCCGAATTCGGAATTAATAAGCTAGTAGTATAACTCTAAGACAACCAACGAACAAAGAAGAACAATAATGCCACCATTCAAACCCAACAACTCGTCAACTGTAAGCGTACCAACAAGTATTTCGTACAGTCATGATTCTGACGACCAGCTCATGGTGATATCTTGTTACAGGTAAGCTGGTTCGGATAAATATTCGGGGGTGTTGTGGGGGTGTTATGCACACATGCTCGAGTGTATTGATAGCGAACTATTTACTAACTTGTTTCCTCCGCCTTTGTGAACAGTAATTTCGATAAGCTAGCACACGGCCCCCGTGGTACTGAAGCCTCACACTGTTTATATGTTTACAGATTTCATCCTAGTGATGGGCAGATGGTCCTTTACAACATCGCCGGTGAAGCTGCCGATGTGATTAATCCTGCATTTTCACGATTCCATCCAAGGTGCGTGAGCGCGATTTAAAGGTTCTTATCTACAATGTTATTATTTTGTGAAATTACGAAGCTTGTTAAACTTGTGTTGAACCCTTCTCAAAACAGGTTGAACATATTGTACACTTGCACTGAAGACATTGAGGAAAATGGGCAAATCATTGCATATGAAGTTGGATGTGATGGAGAGCTCAAAAAGATGAGCTCAATCGATGCGGGGGGTACAAGCACCTGCTACGTAAGTCTTTGAAACGAAGTTTATTCCTCTGTCGCTTGCATTTGCGATGATATCTTACTGATATTTCTACTCCAACTCGTCTGCATGTGCATCTCAGCTGACCATCGATAGAGATCAAAAGAATCTTCTCGCCGTCAATTATTGGGATTCGACGATTGTAACTATTCCACTTTCCACCGAAACTGGAGATTTCGCTGGAAGCATCAGTAGTAAATATGATCCTAAGGGTGGGAAAAGTATGGTTGCTGCTTTGAAGAAGAATGGAGGTGTGAATCATTCGCACAACGATGAATCCACTATCCAACAAAGACAGGCTGATCCTCATTCTCATGCCCTTGTACTTGATCCTTATGTTGGATGTATGGCTTTCGTCCCATGCCTCGGCAAAGATCTCGTTCGAGAATTCTTTTATGATAGGGTGGAAGGTAAAATCAAACATGAGTTGAATGTCCTCCCAAGCGGTCGGTCTAATGGCCATGCAGATGGACCTCGCTACATTGAGTTTCACCCAAAATACAACACAATGTATGTTGTCAATGAACTAAGCTCGACTGTAAGTAGCCCCAATCGTTCACCTTCCTTTATTATTGCACAAGAAATGCTGTGCTAATTTGACATTATGGGCATCATGAATATAGGTTGCGGTATTTCATGTCAACAAAGATCTTATCAGAGAAATCAATAAAGCAGCCAATAATGGAGAGAGTCTTGAACGTTTCAAAGGCAAATCCACTTTGACACTTGTCCAATCTATTGCTTCTATCCCCAATGCGTTCCCAAACAAACTTAATACTTGTGGACGTCTTTGCTTGCACAAAAGTGGTAGATTTGTTCTCGTCTCTAACCGTGGTCATCAATCTATTGCTATCATGCGTGTTAAGGATCGTGGTGCAAGCAAGGGTCAACTTAGTATTGTTGGGTATTTCCATACTAGAGGCGAGACGCCACGTCATTTCAAATTTGACAATAGCGGACAATACTTGATTGTAGCAAACCAAGATACTGATAATGTTGCCGTTTTTAATTTTAACCAGAGTAGTGGCGAGATCAAGTTTACTGGTAATGAATACCGTGTCCCTTCTCCAAACTTTGTTTGCTGCTGCACAATTCATGACGAAGAGGCCCCGAACCAAATTTGCTATTCTTCTCAGGTTTCAGAAACATCTGAAACGATCAGTGAAGAAGAATCAGATGGTAGCACCGTTTCTGTCATTGAAAAGAAGAAGCTAGAAGATGATCTCGCGAGGGCTCTTGCGGAGGTCAACCGTCTTCAGGCCAGTATTTCGATACTCGCCAACTAAATGCAAGGTTGAACTCGATCATATATGGCAGCCGTGAGTTTCTAGAATCGAATTGCATGCCTTAATACTGTATATTATACAGCACTGTACAATACAGAGGAACCAACAAAGTGTAACTAACTAATATCAAAATAAAATTATATTTGTGTCCAATAAAATATTCACAATTTCAAAATTGTTTGTATTTCTATTCTATTTTCAACTTGTAGACCAGTTCTAGACCGACCTCAAGTCGCCAACTTCTTGGTAAGGTCCGTGCCCATTTCATTTCTTATAAAGAGAAACACGTTCACATTCTGGAAAGCTCCCAGGGCTGCTTACGATGTTCTCCAGTACATACATATTGTTCAGACGCCTAAGGATGTTGTCAACGTGGTGGCAACTAGGCAGACCCTATCAGTGCTGATGCTAATACGGCCGTTGCTCAAGTACCTGATGTCTAGACTGAGCAACTTGAAACTACCAGGGGAAGAAAGTAGGAAAATATACTTCTGCGAACCATACCTTGTACGACTCTTGTACCTTTGTTCTCGCTTACCACGCTCTGCGCGAGGTATCGTCGCTTTTTATTTGTGGTACCCACTTCCTCTTCTAATCTCTGAAGCTCTGTAGATTTGTTCCATCAACAGAGTCCTCGCAAACTGATGCGTAAAAGTTAAGGATGACAGACTGAACAGTTGGAACTTCGATCCCTTATCTCCTCCTTTACCTCCCTTGTTTCCTTTTTTGTTTCCTCCACTATAGTCCTGCCCATACTTTAAGTCAGGAGGTAGACCCTCTGCCCCACCAATCACAAAACTCAAGCGACTCCCTCCTTGATCCAACCAATCAAAGATATCCTCGCTGAACTGTTCACTCGTGGTAGTCTTCCCCGTTGGATCCAATAGTACTACGGTATGGCCCTTCTCTTTATCGTTTAGAACATTTTTAGTTAATTCATCGTTGTTTTTGTGCCACATTGTTTCCACGTCGATAGTGGAGGGTCTTAATCTCGTATCATACATGTTATAAGCGTCTTCAAGCCATTGTTCTGATCCATTTTTTCGCCCGACAATACGGATTTTTATTTCCATCCCCATGCGTAGTTGAGTTGATTTCCTGTTTGAATACAGTGGTCGTTGTAAAGGTGTAGAGAGAAAGAAACTTGTGTAGGCACTACATTCCATCATATGAAAGGAAGCGAGGAGTGCAAACATCAGTTGCCCCACAGTCGCAAGAAGTTGAAATGGTCTATTCATTTTCAATATCTCAATGTGACGTCAATTTGGATCTATTTCAGATTCCAGGAAGAACTTTGTTGCAGAGGCGATGTGATGTGAAGGCACGCTATGTACTACCGGTATTTGTATTGATTGTTTATTGTTTTGAGCAAGTTTTGAGAGGAAGAAGTGAATTTGTGGAGAAGTCTTGGTTAATATTGCTTTTATTATCGCAGTGGTGGCGCGCAATTTCAAATTTCTTCGGGATATGAGCTGAACAGGTGGAACTAAAAACAAGTTGAAGTTCCAAAACGAACGTCAGGTCGCGGAGAGGAAGAAAGAAACAAAATCTTTCTCCTCCTCCAAAGATCAAGAACACCAACCCATCAAAAGAAAAGCTGTCCTCCTTCAAATAACCATTCCACACAAACAACTAAAATTGAATCAATCATGAAATTCTCTGCAAATATTGCCCTCCTTTTCATCGGATCAGCTGCAGCATTCGCTCCTGCTAACCTCAATGCTCCCAGGACCTCTGCTCAATCGGTATGTTTTGCCGAAGAAGACAATTGTGTGAATGAGATATCTGTGAAAAACATCGGCACGAAAGCAATGGTTTTCATCTTTCCGGGATGAGTTCACAAGTGAAACATTTCTGGAAGTTTACGAAGATACAGGATTGTGGATTACTTGGTGCATGCATCATTTACTTCACATGATTAACAATGTCAATGTGAACGCAGAATATTAACATTTGTGTACAGAATGATTTCTTCAAATAATTTACTAACGTTTGAATTTCTTTAGGCACTTAACATGGCTGCTGAAGGAGTAGAGCCCGTCCGCATTGGAACTCGCGGATCACCACTCGCACTCGCTCAGGCATACCTTACCCGTGAACTTCTCATGGAAAATTACCCTGAATTGAAAGAGGAAGGTGCAATCGAAATTTGCGTAATGAAGACACAGGGAGATATGATCCTTGACAAATCGCTCATGGAATTGGGTGGAAAGGGACTATTCACCAAGGAACTTGACGTCGCTCTTCTTGGTGATGAGGTTGATATTTGCGTTCACTCCATGAAGGACGTACCCACCTGGCTTCCTGATGGAACCGTACTTCCCTGTACTCTTGAGCGTGAAGACACCAACGACGCATTCATCTCTGGATCTGACGAGGTTAATTGCCTTGATGATTTGCCTGACAATGCTGTGATCGGAACTGCTTCTCTCCGTCGTCAGGCTCAGCTTATGGCTAAGAACCCAACCTGGAAATGTGTGAACTTCCGCGGAAATGTACAGACCCGTCTTCGTAAGTTGGATGACAAAGAGGTAGATGCTACACTTTTGGCTATTGCTGGATTAAAGCGAATGAATATGGACGGTTGTGCTACAACTGTTTTGGAGTGGGATGAGATGCTCCCTGCTGTAGCACAGGGTGCTATTGGTATTCAATGTAGAGAGAACGACGAGAGATCTCTGAAATACATTACTGGATTGAATCACGAACCTACCAAGTCTGCTGTAGACTGCGAACGTGCGTTCCTTTCAGCTCTTGACGGAAACTGTAAAACTCCCATTGCTGGTCAGGCCAGAATTATTGATGGAAAGCTGCACTTCGCTGGATTGATCTCCATGCCCGATGGAAGTGTTACCTTCAAGACAGAGAGTGTAGGAGAGGTTGCCGATGCTGTTGCTATCGGAAAGGCTGCCGGCGAGAAGCTCAAGGCAGAGGCTGGTGACAAATTCTTCGAAATGATGGTTGAGATGTCACCGCAACAAGTTATTGGACAGCTTACTAAGTAAATTCTATTGGGTTGTGCAAAAAAAGGAATTTTCACGGGATTGTTTAGAGACCACATACCGTAGGGATTGTATAATTTAAGAAGAGTATTTTTCTCTACCTTCGTTTATGAACTTTGTCAACGGTGTTGGTCACATACTTTTGCGAACATTTCGAAGAGCAAGAACAATTTGAATTGTATGACTGAAGTAATCATTATTCTGTTGTCTAAATTTAAAAATGTGATTCTTATTATTTATTAATTATTATTCCTGTGCCTCCCGAAGGTTGCGAGTCATAGTTATTTAGTCAAGACATACAATGATCTGAGAGGGTGGATAATGTTGCCGAGTGGGTTTCGGTAGTACACGTAAAGAAAAAGAAACTTGAAGGAGCTTTCCGTGACACCTGTTTCGGATTTTGGCATGAGTTGGCATGCGGTTCCTTGTAAAGCATTCTGTGCGCGTCTTCATTTGGAAAGAAAATAAAGGAAGAAATATGAAATATGACGGACGCACAGAAATATTCTATACGAATGAATCAAGCTCCCTCCCTGAATTTCAGAAATATCTTTACGAATGAATCAATCTCCCTGAATTTAGCTTTTATCATACTGAGGATTCTTATTTTCTTCAGCTTTGTCGTGGCACTGAGGATGGGTGCATATTCAAGATAGGATTCCGCATTGGCTCCGACGCGTGTTTGGTATCTATCATATGATCAACTGTACGGTACGGTACGGTACGAGTATGATCGTAGGAATGGAAAAGTGATGGAAACGACGAACAGACGACGACAGACTGCAGAATTCATTTTTTTGTCATGAAGATCTGTGACTGACTCGCATGCTCGCATCATGCGACATGCGAGCATGTTTCGAATCTTTTTAGGGCCAAAATCCCCTGACTAAAGTGTGAGTATGAAGTTTCAGTCGATTGTTGGGCAGTCCAGATCTTCACCTCAACACATAATAGCGCATCAAAATGGGACGCCCCTCGGATGATCAATTGGATGAAGAAGTATGTTTTGTTTACAAAGTCATATCACCATGTGCACTTCGCTGTCAACCCAATATTAGTGACGACGACAGAATCCCCGACAGTAAATATGTTTTCCAGACAGGAGATCTTGTTTCGGTAGACTTAATAAAAGACACAGAAAGAGCAAGTGAGCATTCTACAAATGGGCCATTTTTGAGATTATCGGATGGATCTGGCTGGTTGTTCGAACACAAACACTCTGAGCCCATGATGGAAAGGATGAAAGTTGAAGCTGGCCTGTGGTGTTTCTACGCAGATAATTTTCCAGCAGGAATTGGATTGAGGACTCATCCGATAGACGACCTTGCACTCTTGGTCGATCCTGACGTGACGTTTTTTCCTATGGAAAAATTAGTTTGTGATAAGAAAGTCACAGATGAAAGTGGAGTAAACTTTTATCGTTTGCAAGGAAGCTCGGGGTGGGTATTTGATAAGCGAGGCAATAAGGCGATGCTACTAAACGAAGAAATGGTCAAGACGGGATTGTTTTCCTATAAAGCTCTTTACGACATCAGTATACGAAAGAAGGCAGACGTTGGCAATGATAAAGGGATCTCAAATATTGTTAAAAAGGGTGATATCGTGTCTGTAGATATTATTCGCCATTCTCCTTATGCCAATGGCAATGGTCCATTTCTCCGACTATCTGATGGCTCAGGATGGTTATTCGAGAATAAGTTTAATGAAAAGTTGATGGAACCTATGTCAATTGATGAGGGTTCTTGGTCGCTGAAAGTCGTCAGTAATGTCGGCATTGCGCTGCGATCTCAGCCAACCTGTAGAAATTTTCAAACAACGACAATATATTTGAAAGGAAGTGTGTGCAATTGCGATCAGAGAATTTCATCTCCGAGTGGAACCACATTTTATAGAGTGAAAGGAACAAATGGATGGGTATTTGATAAAACCAATGACAATATTGATTTGATGACTGCAGTGACCTCGGGGATCTTTTCTTCAAGTAGTCCAATGAGTGTGAAAAATCCTATGTGGCCTTTCTCTGCGAAAAGTCCCGATGCTGTTGTGAATGTGGATGATAACATTCACGACCAAAACAGAACCCCTGGAATTCGCACAAGTATCCGGTTGTCTCTTCGTGGTGATCGCATTAGTTCCCCGTCAGCAAGTAGCATTGAGTCGTCACTCACTACAATCACTACTACAACTCAAGATCACATAAAGAGAATACAGAAAGAAAAGGAGTTTGTAGATAGGAAGTTGAAAGCATTGAGGGGGGAACAAGATTAAGAATTGATTCCATCGATGAACTCTTTCGATGTGTTGAAAAGCAGTGTGTGAGTGTCAAATCAAGCGATGAACGTATCATCTCAAAAGAACGAGATCGAACTATCGACCGATAGCTATCTTTCTCATTTGTGTCGTCAATTATTATCCTTAGTAATCTGTATTCATATATTTTCATTCATTGGAGTTGAGTATCCTCATGTATCGTGCAGTTGTTTTGCCTAATTTGTATATAAATACTGAGTGGTATTTTTGTTCTTTCTAGAGGAAGATGCTTAAATGAACGAGTGATATGAGTAGACAATTGCAAGTATATTACAAGTACGTGTATCTCCGTTTGTTCTCAATAGGTTTCACAATGAAAAGAGCAGGGTTTTATGGATTCATGCTCGAAATTGCATCAACGAAATAATGACGTTTCACAGATGACTGTCGCATCAAGCAATGCTCGATGATAAGCGAAAACACACTGCACCGGTGCAAACAGACCAAGCACACGCAGTGATTTTAATAACCAGACAAAAGAAATTTGATCTTTTCTAATATTCCATTATTGCACACATCAATACAAGTACGTGTACACAATGATCACTATAGGTCTGTTTTAATCTCAAAGATTCTCCCTCAAGAGCAAACCTTGCATCATAGTACTACCATCGTCATCCATGACACCACCACGGCGACCTCTTCCTCGAACTCTATCGATCCAAGCCCTGAACCCGCCAACCAATTCTCCCAGCCTTCTACCGAGTTCAAGTCTTCCAATAGTATGTCCCACTCTTCCGCATCCATCACTGATACCTCCTAAGCCAATCTCGAGGATGATTTTGAGTTTGTAAAAAAATCGGCGTAAGAATTGATAGATTTGAGCCCGGTGCGACATGCATTTCCCGAATCCTAGAAGAGATGCAAAGATGACGACGGACCAGAGTAGAAATTTGAATACCGAGTGTATTTTCGATGGAGTTGGTTTTGGTTCGTCAGGATGCAATGTCGGTGCAGCTGTGTATATTTTTGTGGGTTTCGAAGTTTGGGAATTCGTGGGATTGGGAGTGGATGAGGAATTGGTTGGATTCTGACTGGGCTGCTGGGATATTGTGGGACTGTGCGATACGGTGACTGCGGCGGTTGGTGCTGCAGTTCCATTTGCGCTTGGTGTGTGGCTGATGGAGGGCGCTGCTGATATTGTTGGTGCTGCAGTTCCATTTGTTGTGGGCGCTGCTGATGGATATGCAAATTGCAATTCATCTGCTGCTTTCGCTGCGATCGTGGTGATCAGAACAATAAAGAAGAATACAATGCTCAGGAGACGGGAACTCATTGTACGTATGATATGGTATGTACGTGCTATGCTTTTACGTGTTGTGAACGGGACACCAGGTACGTGGTGTCATGTATTGCAAAGATAAAAACAAATGCTGTTTCTTGTCTCTTGTACAGTACCGGTACAGATGGGTGCCTGTTCTGACGACTGACTTGGTTACTGTAAACAATGCTATTATGATTGACACAAAACTTCAAAAATGTTCCCCGCCCCCAAGATTGATTATTCATTCTATTCAAATGTAATGTACATGAT
>Ga0115005_10001799_pt1 | contig 17171 bp, 12 predicted proteins | sample ArcOceMetagenome_FD_87163 | JGI IMG/M metagenome (GOLD analysis project Ga0115005, IMG submission 87163) | Marine eukaryotic phytoplankton communities from Arctic Ocean - Arctic Ocean - Greenland ARC118M Metagenome | ecosystem: Environmental > Aquatic > Marine > Oceanic | place: Arctic Ocean... | reverse complement strand
GGTTCTCGCCATTTCACCATGACATCTTTGAATTTATCCACTTGATCATCATTACCCAAAATAACTAATCGCATCCCGGACTTCAAAATACTATCTGGGGAAGGATTGACACTGTAACTACCATCTATTTGTCTTAAACCAATGATATTTACGCCTGTCCGTCCTCTGATGTCCACATCTTTAATTGATTTTCCTAAATGTTCAAGGCCAATTGAATCACATTCGATTTCTTCAAATTGAATATTGGCGTCGCCCATATTTGAAATCAACGTAAAGAATTCTACAATTTCTGGTTTGTGAACTAATGTTGCCATATAAAAACCGCCTAAACGCTCTGGAACGACGACATGAGTCGCACCTGCTCGCATCAATTTTCGTTCTGTAATCTTATCAACAGATCGACTGACGATATTCAATTTTGGATTAAGTTGTCGGGCAGAAAGTGTGATGAATACATTTTCGGCGTCGTGACCGGTTGTTATAATAATAGATTGAGCTTTTTTGATTCCAGCTTCCAGTAATATCTGATCATGCGTAGCATCGCCATCCATGAACAAGAAATCATCTTGAACTCGAAGTTCAGATATTTTTTGTTCATTATTTTCAATAACGACGAATTGTAATTTATTTTTCATCAATTCTTGTACGATCTCTTGACCATGTCGCCCGAAACCACAAACAATGACGTGATTGGATAAATTTTGAACTTTTTGATACACTCGATAATCTTTTAAATATTTAGTTAATTCACCCTCTGCGACAAATGATGTAACGGTGGTTACTGCATAAGCGACAACACTCATATTCACAATAATTAGTATTGATATAAACCAATATCCAATTTCTGACAATTCTTTTCCGATACCAAAACCGACGGTTGAAATGGTAATGATAGTCATGTAAAATGCCTCAGAAAGTGTATAATCTTCAAGAATAATAAATCCTGTGACTCCAAAAAATAAAACACCTATAATAGATAATAAAGATAGATTGAAACGCCGTAAATATTGAGTCGTTTTCTCAAAGCGTAGTGCTTCATATATTTGAAGGTTGAACATATGTTATTTATTGTAGTGCTATTGTACGGTCGTATTATTATGTTATTTGAAATATATGAAATGCTAAATTAAAAAAAATGTGATAAAATTTAATTTAGAAAACAACAATACAGCAACACAATAACACGACACTACATCAACATATTATTACTTAAAAGCATCTGCCACGATTAATTCCTTAGAACCTCTCGTGTGTTTGTAAAAACCTTCACCTGACTTTACGCCTAACTTTCCTGCGGCCACCATATTTACTAATAATGGACAAGGTGCGTGATGCGGACGACGGAAACCGTCATACATTACTTCCAAAATCGCCAAGCAAACATCTAAGCCAATAAAATCCGCTAATTGTAAAGGTCCCATCGGATGTCCCATTCCTAACTTCATTACGGTATCAATTTCTTCAACTCCTGCAACGCCTTCAAATAAAGTATAAATCGCTTCATTAATCATCGGCATTAAAACACGATTCGCCACAAAACCTGGATAATCATTTACTTCAACTGGTACTTTCTTTAAGTTCCTTGAAAGTTCCATGATTTCCTTTGTAACTTCATCAGAAGTCGCATAACCACGAATTACTTCTACTAATTTCATCACAGGAACTGGATTCATAAAGTGCATTCCAATTACTTTATCGGGACGATTGGTAACTGCTCCGATTTTTGTAATCGAAATAGAAGACGTATTTGTAGCCAAAATCGTATCAGCAGCTGTTAATTCATCTAATTGTTTGAATATTTTTAATTTCAAATCAATATTTTCCGTAGCAGCTTCTACAACTAACCCGGAACCTTTTGAACCTTCCTCTATACTCGTAAAAGTATTCAAACGCTCTAAAGTAGCCGCTTTATCTGCTTCCGAAATTTTTTCCTTCTTAACCATTCGGTCAAGGTTTTTTGTGATTGTAGCCAAAGCACGTGCTAATGCTGCTTCTGAAATATCAATAATGTTAACTCGATAACCATTCATTGCAAAAACGTGTGCGATGCCATTTCCCATCGTTCCTGCGCCAATAACTGATACTTGATTCATAGAATTTTTTAGTTTTTTAGTATAATGAAAGTAATGCAAACATTTCTGTCCGCCTCACAAGTTACAAATGTAAGTGTAGTCTGACAAAGTGTGGAAGATTAATAGTATAAAAAAGAAAATTAGTCATTTTTTAGAACGAATTATGAATTTATATTTATGTAAGAAATTTGTAATGTATTTGTATAAAATATCGTTTATAGATAACTTGCCAGGAAATAAAAAACCTATCTTAAATGAGTATATCTTTCACAGTAACAAATTATTATAAATTAAAATATAAAAAATATGAAAAACAATTACCGATTTAATGCTGTTTTATTTGCTGCAATGTTCTTCAGTCTCGCAGTATTGACGTCAAGTAATTCAGTATTGCTATTGAAAGCCATTAATTATTCATTATACGATAGTGAAGAAACCGTAAATAGACTAATTAACGAGCTTGACACTCGGCTATCTGATAATGAAGAATTAAATAAAGAGGATTTTTATGTTACTTTCAATGAATGTAATAATGAGCAAGATATTACATTAGATTATTGTGAAGGTTGCGATTTAAAGAACTTAATAGGTGCATCTAATCGTTTTTTGATATTGGATAAGAGGCATTATCTTCCGGTATTATTTGAAGGCGATAAGGTTCATAGTAATTATGCATTTGAAGGTTCAAAAAATAGTACCTTGCCAATTACATATGATATTAAGGATGGGGCTGATGTAATCGAAGAATTATTGAAAGGAATGCAGACATATAAGGAATTAGTGCCAAAGTTAGCACTGGAGGATTCAGATTTCTATATTACATATAATGAATGTCAAGATCAGCGAATCGCAATTTTGGGTTATTGTAAAGGTTGTGCTTTCAAACAGTTAATTGCTTCTACCAATCGTTATTTTGTAATTCATGAAGATTTACAATTACCAATTATTTTTGAAAGTGATCGTCAACATAGTAACTTTTTCTCTTCGCCAGATGGAATCCGCATATTTATCACAGTAGAGGGTTATATGGTAATTTCAGATAAAGAAAATAACATTGTTTCAAAAGGTTTTACGCAGTATTAATAGATTTAAAAAATATGTTTTAGGCTGTTTGAAAAATTCTTAGTATCATTGAAAAATCAAATAAGAATAGTTGATTTTTTAAATGTGATTATTCTTTAGTATTGATTCACACATAAAAGTTTAAATAAGTTATGAAGGTTAAAATTATTTTATTTTCACTATTCGTTCTGGCTATTAGCTTTTCAAGTTGTAGAACTATTGAAGATCCAATTATCATTGGGGAAGAACAGCAAGAGCCAATACTTCAGTTTGATTTTGAAGGTGAGATGCCGCTGGTTATAGATGATTGCTATGATTTGACTATCAAGAGTTTAAAGATTTTAGAGAAACATAAAAAAGAGATTATTATCGAATATACGATATTCAATAAAGGTTCTATTGCTATTCCTATTGAAGGAACAAAACGGACAAAACGGGATAATATTGGTATTCAAATCTTCTTCTCTGGAGATGATAAATATAATCGAGGCGATTTATTAGTGGATGGTATTTTCATTGAGAAACCAGAAAATACGGAAGACGGGTTGATCAAGCCAAATGATACGTATAAAGCACAATTTAAAATCAATCTGAAACGTAAAACATCATATCATTCTACCTTAATTTTGTACATTGATCCAATGCAGGTTTTCAAAGAATGTGATGAGACAAATAATTATACGACGGTTCGTTTTTAGTTGAATTAATTGGATATTTACTTATTAATAAATAAAAATCGTCATTTTGAACCCGTTCAAAATGACGATTTTTTATGTATCTCAATTTTCAATTAATAAATTACCTTCACTTAGTTTATTTCTACTTTTTGGGAAACTCGCATCTTGTGTCGCAGTTTGAATTTCTTGTTGTTCTTTTCCATTTTGTTGCCAAATTAATTTCTTTGAACTATCGGATGGTTTTGGCAGTCGAAGATTATCAGCATCATTAATTATTGGTCCGATACGGAAACTGACGTTCATATTTTGAATCGCTTTTTTAGTTAATTTTGAGGATAATGACAACTCGAAAACTGGTAAAATACCGGATATAATATGAACAACACAATTCGGATTCATCACCAAAACAATATCAATTTCATGTTCAATCGAAATATTTTCAAATTCAGCTTGTTCTAAATAATCACTTTGATCTTTATCGTTCAAAACATATAACTTGCTGAAATCCATATTTTTATAATAACCAACGATACCATTTGTCGCTAATTCTTGTTTGCCAATCTGAATTGGAAACTCTATATTTTTCAATCGTTCATCCACTAAACCTTTAACTTCCAACGTCACTTTCGCTCGAACCAAGGCTAAGGGTTGACCAATCAACATAGATAACGCATCTGATTGATAATTTTCAAGATGATTTAGCATCAAACTATCATTAATACTTAACATCAAAGCGGATAACGTACTTGCACTATTTCCATAATTTAAAATGCCATCTTTGAAGTTATTTAATTGTGGATTATCAATCGATTTTCCGTCTTTTTCCAGCCATCTAACGGCTGCTTTTTCAGCTCTTTTTACAGTTATTAATTCTCCAATGTTATCGCCAGAAGCATCGAACACTTCTAAACTTTTATCCAGAAAATCTGTCATTATCCAACCAATAATTGGATGGTCATCGGCCGCTATTATCAATGGCTTTCCCGTTGTGGAACCAATCCAGTTCATCGTAATTCGGGAAGGTTGAATGATTCGAGGTGGCAAAAGCGTAACATTGCTATTAATTAAATCTTTGTGGTCGTTTCCTTCGCCTTTTAAGAATTGAATCGGTTGTTTATTTTGAAAATCATGTGGATAAATTGCTAAACCAAAATCATCTGTAATTCGGATTAATTGTGGATTTAGAAACCCATTTCTTGTTACAAATTTTTTATCGGAATTTATTGGTAAACCTAATGTTCCACCATTTACAGCATTTTTTAAATCTTTATTTTTAGTCGCAATTGGAATAATATCATTGATATCTAAACCAGTCAACATTTCATTAAATCCACTCAAACGTTGTGTAAGAATATCGAATTGACTAATAATATTAATAACTTCATCAAGGATGATTTTTTCGGATTCATCCGTTATACTTTTCCTAAAATTTTTAAGTTTGGCTTCCAAGACTTTCGATGCCTGTGAACTCAATAAACTTCGTCCTGAAAAAGAAATCTTATTATTTTTACTATAATTAATATTGTCATTATCAGTTTCAAAACTAAAATTCTTCAAATTCCAGCCATCTGTATTTTGAAAATCACCATTCGGATGATAATCAACTTGCCAATCCAAAAATAAAGGCGACCAAGTTGGTAAGCATTTTGAAAATGCTCGAAGTGATGGACGTTTTCCTGTGAAACCAGCCAAAGCTGTCAATTTATCTGTATTTAATTGACGATAAATTTCATCATTCCAAATCAGTGTTTGTTGTTTTTCAATACTTTCTGGTGTCGTTTTTTCTGTGCCGGTTGCTTTTTGATTTAGAAATGTTGAAAAATTCGGATTTAATAGAATAGTTTCTATTATTAAATCTTGAATTTTTGCAGGGATTTTATCTAAATTCGGTAGGGTAGGTGTTTGAAAATTAATGACTTGTTGGCTATAATGTTCTTTTAGTTTTGAAATAATTTCATCGGAAGTTCGATTTGTTAATTCCTTTTCAAAACCATACTTATCAGATGATTTTGCAGCATGAATTAAGATGACAGGTTCATTTGCTTCCCAAAATTTCGGTTGCATTTTCTGCTTTAACTTTGCTTTATTTTCAAATTTAATTTCCAATAAATTATTTAACTCAGACAAGAATTTTTTTCTTTTTTCTGACAACGTTTTTAGTTCAGTTTCAAATGATTGAAACTTATCAAAGAGCGTTTTATATTGACTCTTTAAATCTGATATTTCTGAATTTCTATTCGTTTGAATCCAAGCGGTATAAAGTTCTGTTTGTTTAGATTCTTTGATATTCAATTGTTTATCAAACTCAATTTGTGTGTCGTTTAATTGATTTAACAATGGAATTGCACCGGAATCGCGGAGATTTTCATCAAAATCATTTTGCGGTTCAGTCGGAGTAATCTTCCAAATAGTCCCACCATTTTCGCCATCAAACCAAGCGTCATGAATTTGTTTATCCAATTCAGAAAGTCCGCCGGGTTTATCTAAATTTTCCAGGGCGTGATGCTCAAAAGCAGCTAAAAGTCGAGCGGTTTGTTTTGTCCTATTTAAGGTTTCCTGCGTATCCTCTCCCTCTGTTCTCATCTCGTGCTGAACCAATCGGACAAGGGCATCAAAACTTGAATTTGCAATAATAATTCCGCCGATTTTATCTGGTTTTCCGGAGATTGATTTGAAATCATCGCCAGCTTTTCCATACCAATTTATATCATAAATTGCACCATGAAAAATATTATTTTCGGTCGAAATAATATTGGAAGAACGAAATTCAACATTCGGAGTTTCATCTGGATTAGAATACCAACCGGCAACCAAATAAGTGAATTTCAAATTTTCATTTTCAAATTCATTCAAGTCATCGATAAATGAAAAAACATTTTCATTATCGGGCGTAAAACTGTTGAAAGCAGCATTGCCGGCTCCAATAGCCGTTAAAAATAATTCTTCATTTCCTGTATCGCCCTCAAAGTCAGTTAAATCAACCACTTTTCCCAATCGAATAGCAACCATTTTACCATTATTTTCATATAAATAATTGGCATTTTGTGATGGATTATAATCAATAAAATCACTTAAAACCATCCAAGATTTTACAGCGATTTTACCATTTTTATCTAAATGTAAACGATTGACTAACCAACGATTCGGAACTTTATGAAATGCCACATTTTCATTTTCTCCTTGTTCGCCATGACAAAGTTCATCTGGCAAAATCCATTGTAAATGAATACCAGTTTTTGCATCGCCAGTACGTTCCAAAATATCAGAATTTGGAGCTTGAAAGGCTAATGTTTGTTTGTAATCTGCCGCATTTCTCGCCCAAGCGTTTGATTCCGTTTGATTCAAAACATCATCGACAACCAAAGCATCTACAAGGATTGGAATTAGAAGGTTCATTGGTGATTTTTTTATTGAAAATGGTACGTTTCAAATTTATTTAAATAGCTTATTGAAGATTAAATTTTTATCCAAATTCGTCTCAACAATTACTTCCCGACTTTTGATTATATCAATATTCTCATTTACCAATTGAAAAACCTTTGGACTTTGCATCAGTTGAATACCAAACGCTGAAGGCGATAATTGATTTTTGCCAAGTTGATTAGCGATTGATTGCTGTAAAGCGGAAATATTTAATACTCGTTTTTCGACATTTCTAAAATGGTTTTCCCTGACTTTGAAAATGGTATCGGTTATTTTTCCGACTTCGTTTTCCAATTGTCGTAAAGGAATTTCATTATTAATGATTGCCAAAGTTCGACTTTCAGAAGGTGCTTTGATTTCGATTTTTGCAGGGATAGTATCGAATAAAACGAAGAGAATATTAGCGGCTAATCGCTCAATTCGTAGGGTATTTACACCTATTCCATTATTTTCAAAGGCAGAAATTTCCAAGCCCTTATAATTAGAAACGATAGCAGAACGAATTATTAAACCAGAGATTGTTCCTAGTCGAGTTACTTGATTTTCAGGTTGTTCCTTAGAGCTTATTGCACCTAATTTCTTATTTGTGCTTTGGCGAATAATATCGTTCATGGCTTCTTGTAACATCAAATCCCGCTCTGAATGAATTCCAATACTCAACGCACCGTCAAGCATGGCGTTTGTCCAATTTTCATCTAAATAGAACAATCGTAAACTTTCATTTGGCAATAGATTTTCATCTGCGACCAAATTATTAAACGGAATATTTTGCAATAAAACTAATTGAGCCAACCAATCAATAATACTTTCAGGAAATGGATTTTCTGAATTAATATAAGCAGCGATTTGTTCGGTTAATTCCCCTTTTAGTAAGCTAGTTAGGTCTTTTGTCGTCATTTTCGTTTAGGGTTTTACTACGGAATGCTACCGAATAATTTAATTTTTTCCTCATTAATTAATAGAAATTAAATATTTATCCGATTATTTGAATTGTTTTTAAGCGTATAAATACTTACAGAAAATTATGGGTTCAGTCATTCTGGTATCAATAATTTTGATCAATTAAAAGCCGTGTGCGTTTTTAAAACCCACTCGGCCTAATAATATTATCCTTCATTTTTTACTAACTTACGACCTGCGTCCGTAAAGTCTTCCAAGTCTTTTAAAAGCGTTTCCGCTTGAACTGAAAGTTGATTTAAGTCGTCAATATTTGTTGGATTTTATCCCGTACAGATGATAATAACAATACACGTTGGAAATCATTTCCCTCCATCAAAACCTGCTCCACGGCTTGTATGCTTTTAGCAGCTTCTTCGTATTGTTTCCCCCAAATTACTAATAAATCTTTGTTTTTTCCTAATTCTGACTTACGTAAATCTTCCCGATTAATTCCAATTGCTAATTCATTTAAATGGTCAAAATATGCTTCTGACGATTTTCCAACATCATCAAAATCTCTTTTCATTTTATTATAACGGTTTTGAATATTCGTCCAATCTTTTTCAAAATCTCTTGAAATATCTTCCGTATTTGGTTTCTCTTCTGTAAGAGATTCGTTCGCATCACCGATTGCATCGGAAACTTGAGTCGAAAATTTTTGACGATTCTTTTCAAAATCCTCAATTGATGCACTGAAAACTTCACCCTTCTTGATTGCTTTTTTGGTCATTTTTCCTTTGCAACCGGCGAACGTTCCAACTATTAATAATAAAGCAAAAATTGATAATAATCGTGTATAATTTCTCATTTGATTTGTCAAATTAATAATCTAAAAAACATAGATAAGTCGTCTTAAAGTTTGTTATTTGTCAATCGTCAATTGTCAATTGTCAATCGTCAATCAACAATTAGCAGTCTTCAAATCGACTTATCTGAATACATTTTTAAGAGTTTAAATATAAGGATTTGTCATCATTTTAATCAAAATCTATCAATTCAATATCAAAAAACAGAACAGCATTGCCAGGAATTGAACCTTGACCATTTGCGCCATAACCATATTTTGAAGGAATAAATAACTTTCCTTTTCCACCTTTTTTAAATAAAGGAATTCCGATTCTCCATCCAGTAATTACGCTTTGTAATGAAATCTCCAAAGGAGCGGCTCTATCGAAAGAAGAATCAAATTTAGTATCATCTAATAAGCGACCTTCGTAATGAACGGTAACTTCAGAAAGTGAAGTCGGATACTCAACTCCTGTTCCTTCCTCATCTATAATATACCAAATTCCATCATCTAATCGAATCGCATCATCAAACCAACCTTTGTCAACCAGATAATTTTCAATTTCAACTTGTTGCTCATCGAAAACCTGATCAAGATCTTCATTACATCCCATGGTCACTAATAAACCGATTGAAATCATACTTAATAAAACTACTTTTTTCATTGTTATAATTTAAATTTTAGGTGTTAAGACACAAGTTTTTAAAGCATTGAGGTTTTCGTAATAACGATAAAACTCGTAACGCGTAACTTGCAACTCACAAACCCGATTAATTAATCAAAATCTATTAATTCAATTTCAAAATATAAGACAGAATTCTGAGGAATGGAATTATGATTAGAATCGCCATAGCCTTTTTCAGAAGTGATAAATAATTTTCCTTTTCCTCCTTTTTTAAATAAGGGAATTCCGATTTGCCACCCTTCGATAACATTTTGCAAAGAAGAAATGAACGGCTGTCCTCTATCAATAGAAGAATCAAATTTAGTATCATCTAATAAGCGACCTTCGTAATGAACGGTCACGGTTGAAGAAATCGTTGGCGTATCAATTCCTGTTCCTTCCACATCTATCACGTACCAAACACTGCTATCTCCTATTGGAATCGCATCATCTAGCCAGCCATTTTCTGCCAGGTAATCTTGAATTTCGATGTTTTGCTCCTTGAGGATAGAAACGGAGTCATCGTTACATCCGATGCTTAATAATAAACCCGTTGAAAGGATAATTAGTAAAATTATTTTTTTCATAGCAATAATTCAAATGTGAAGGTTTGCACCTTGCCTTTTTTATGATTTCACAAAAATAGTTAGTTTTCATCACTAATTATGGATAAGTATGAAGTGATATGAGGAAAACAAGGTCAAAGAAACGTATTTTTGTAAAAAGAAAATACGTAAATGAATAATATTGCAACATATCAACACATAATAGAAAGTGCTATTCGCCGTCTTGGTTTGAATCCTCAAAACTGTTTGCGAGGTGATTATACTTGGTATTTAGAAAGTGGCTCTATTACCTTGAACCTGAATATTTTTCTACTTCACGGTCATCATTATTTTAAAGTCGAAGCAGCAATAATTGACGCTCCGACAGAAAGACTCACAGAATTCTACGAAACTTTGCTGCATCATAATCATGATTTTAATGGTTTTGCATTTTTGTTACACGAAGGGAAAGTATATATAAAATCGGTAAGAGAGTTGCGTGGAATGGATGAAAATGAAGCATTTTCTATCATTACGAAAGTTGGAAATTATGCAGATAAGTTTGATGATAAATTAACAAAAATATTTTTTGAATAATTTTTTAATAACGAATTTCGAGACTTCGGAATTTATTACCAATCATAAAATAAGATGAGATTATTATTTGCAATTACTATTTTGCTAAGCATCGTAGCGTGTAAAAATGAAAACACAACTCCAGAAATAACGACAGTTAACTCGACTACAACTGCTTCAGCAGATGTTTCAACGATAGAATATCCATTAGTAGAGTTTTATCGAAATACAAATGGTGTTCAGATTTATAATGGATTTGTGGATGCAGATACAAGTATGATGTCGTCAGGAAATAAATATATGATTGATGTTGTGGCTTATGAACTTTGGGGAAAATTCTTGTATTTAGACAAAAATAATGAAGTCGTTGCAACGGATAAACCGGATGAGTTAACCTTAGATGATTTAGGAAATTTTCACCCTTACTTACTTCGGGTTTCTATGATGAAAAAGCCTGGTGCGTTTCAAAATGTCCAAACTGTTCAAGTTAGCTTTTCAGATAATGGTGTTTCTTCCATTCATCGAACGGATTTTTTGAAAGCGAGAGTTGAAGGCTGGGATATGCAGCTTTCGACCAAAAAGAATTTTTCGCCTTGTATAGAGGATGATTTAAAGTGTAAAGCGGAATCCGTATTGTCGAGTATTGTGGCGAGCTTGTTTAGGTAGGTTAGTTATATAAAATACAGGTTCTAAAAAATGTGTAAGGTTTAGTTATCAATTAGTTATTAACTTAATTATTAGAATAAATAGGTTAACTTACTTTAGTTGAGTTATAAAATAGTTAAGAGTATTCTCGTTTTTTTAGGAAAACGGGACTAGAATTAGTCGGGAAGGATTAAAAAAGCTTTTAGCTAAGGTATTTTAAGTATCAATCAGAAATAGAAAAAACAGATGAGACGGCAATTGGTCATATTATTTTTTACTCAGATATTAATTTTTAATGCCGCTTTTACGCAACCTATTTTTGACTATTCTTTTTCGGCTTCAATGGATACTTATAATGAATTAGATAATCCAACGTCACTAAGTAATGGGCAGGTTTGGGACGAAGAAACCTATTCTCTTGGACTTGGATTTTTATTTAATATTGGTGGAGAATCTTTTGATACGATATTGATAAACACAAATGGTTACCTGACTTTTGAAAATCAAACCTCTGATGAAACTTATATTGCAACCGTTTTAGGAGACGCTGATTTGGAAGATAGAGGTGCAGGAACAATAGTTTCTGAATCGCCAATTAGTTATCAAATAGATGGAATGATTGGAAATCAAATTATAAAGATAGAATATAAAAATATTGGTTTTTTTGATGGAATAATGAATGATTCTATTAGTTTTCAAATTTGGCTTTATGAGAATACGGATCAAATAGAATATCGTTTTGGAAGCGGTATAGTTTCAAATCCTAATATTGTATTTCAAGGAAATTCGGGACCAATTTGTGGATTATTTAATGTGCATACGAATAATTTGCAAACTGGATTTACACTAACGAATTCGGCGATATTTCCTGATACAACACAATTTGTAAATTTTGATGTGTTTAATATTCCTTCATTAGACGATTTGATACCGGAACATTCAGTTTATACATTCGCATATAATCATCCTGTTGCGAATAAGACAGTATTTAGGGAGTCATTGGATTTTAAAGTATTATCGAACCCAACGATTGATTTTTCAATAATTGATATCATTTTGACAGAATCAAGTATGATTTTTGTCGATGTCTTTGATATGCATGGAAACCTATTGAAAACAAGAAAAATATTTCATTCAAAAGGTAAATGTCAGATTAAATTGGATTTAAGTTCTTACTCATCAGGGACTTATTTATGTCGAATAAGAGTTGGAAGCAAGGTTGCAACAAAAAAGATTATCAAGATTTGAGGGAATGAAATTATATTAAAATTAGAATTCTTTAGAAAAAACATCATAATTATTATTGATTTTTATTAATCGACAAGAATTTATAAAGGTTATTAAAATATATACCTAAATTAGCTTATAAAATTATCATCTTTCTGATGGAAGATAATTTTTTAATGAAGATGAATTGGAAACTTGACGACGAGTTCGTGAAAAATAGGGTGTAATTTTGAGTTTCACATTGAATTCAAGTACATTTTTACTAAATTTATAGCTTATTCTACTTTTTTGATAAAAAAAAGTAATCCTCATAGAGAAGTAACTCTTTCATTAAAACTTACCTTATAAGTCTAATGTGTTATTGATATAAAAATGAAAATCTACAAATTGGTGATTATTATATAAATAATAAAAGCATTAAGTTTGCTTAAATTTGATAATTGGAAGATAAAATCAAGGTATTGAATGATACCTTTATCGTCTAAATCACTTCCTATTTTTTTAATAAATAAATAACTTTACATGAAATTAATCAATACGTTGTATTTAATGTTAATACTTGCGATGGTTGGTACAAGTACGGTGAGTGCTCAAAATATCATTTTGGGTTCCGGTACGACTGTCAATACCGTAACAACGGCAAGTCCAATTAACATTTGGTATCGTAGTCTACGTTATCAGACAGTTTACACTGCGGCAGAATTACAAGCAGCAGGAGCTGCACCAGGGCAAATTTTACAGATGGGCTGGTATGTCACTCAAATTCCGGTAAACTCATTGCCGAATTACAGTATTAAAATGAAACACACTTCAGCATCCGATGCTTCTTCACACGATGGTGTCGGCTTAACGCAAGTGTACAGCAATACGCTTTATACACCGACAGCAGGTGGATGGGATATGGTGACTTTACAATCGCCTTTCATTTGGAATGGTGTAGATAATATTTTGATAGATGTATGTTTCGATCAAGTAAACCCTACATATAATCAGTCTGGGCAAGTAAGGACTTATACGGCTACAACTGGTGCGAGATATATTCGTTCTGATGCAGCGGGACAGTGTGGAAGTACGACATCTACCACATTAAATGAAAAAGCACAAGTGAATTTCTTTATCCAAAGTGGACCACCACCAACTTGTTCTATGATAGAAGGTGGCACATTAGCAGCAAATAATGTATTAGCATATACGGCTGATTTAGCATGGGATTCTACCAATACGCCACAGTATTTCTTAGTGGAGTATGGACCAACTGGATTTTTGCCGGGAGCTGGTTCTTATGATACGACTTCTACTTTGGGTACTACTTTATCAGGTTTAACTCCTGCAACCGGTTATACAGCAAGAGTATATCAGGTTTGTGGTGTAGCAGTAGGTGACACGAGTTATCCTCGTAGTGTGAACTTTACGACTCAATGTGCGACTTTTTCTGCACCTTTCTCTGAAACGTTTGTGAATAATTCCACACCATTATGTTGGAATCAAACGGCGACAACTGGTGGGCCTTGGGTATTTAGCGGTAATCCTGGATACAGTGCAGCAGGAACGCAGAGTCATACAGCAGATGGTTCTTCATTTACTTGGATGGATTTTTCAGGGACTGATAACGACGTTGTTTTAGAACTCCCTAATGTTGATATTTCTGCATTGGCACAACCAAATTTAGATTTTTGGTTCAAAAGTATTCCGGATCCTAATAATGCAAATAATATTTTGAGAGTAGAAGCTTATGATGGTTTAGACTGGAATCTTATTACTACGATTCAGCAGGATTCTCCTGATTGGGAATATCATTCTTATTCATTGGCAACTCATATTTATAATACGAATTTAGTAAAAGTTCGTTTTGTAGCAGATACTGATCCAGCTGGTGGTACATTCTTTACGAATGACTTGATGCTTGATGATATTGAAATTGATGAACCACCTGCTTTCGATGCTACGGGAACAAATTTCTTAGCACCGATTATTGGTGGATGTAACGTATTAACAAATAGTGAAACAGTAACAGTAGAAATTTCAAATGTTGGATTAGATACGTTAACTTCTGTTTTTGTTAAATTATTTCTTAATGGGGCACAAGTAGCAAGTGGAACTTATAATGGTATGATTTCTCCGGGAACTTCTACGCCTTATACTTTCCCTAATGGTGTGAATCTTTCTGCGGTAGGATCTCAAGTTCTTCGTGTTTCTGCATCTGCATTACCAGTAGAAGATGTACCATGGAATGATGAAACAACTTTTGTTAAATTTAACGATGGAAGTTCTCTTGTCTCTTTATATCCTTACACAGAATCTTTTGATACATGGAATAATTGTATTTCAAGTTGTATAGATAATGCTTGTGGAACATTCGGTCAATCAAGCGGATGGAGAAATGAAGTAGGGTCAGACGATAGTGATTGGAGTGTAAATGATGGAGCAACCGCAACAGCTGGTACAGGACCGTCTGCTGATAATACAACAGGTACAGGAAATTACTTATATACAGAAGCAGCAGGTTGTAATAACTTTAGTTTATTGACTCCTTGTTTTGATTTCTCAGCACTTCAGTTTCCGGAATTATCATTCTTTTATCATATGAATGGTTCAAGTGTTGGAACATTGACTGTGGAAGCAGATACAACAGGAACAGGAGTTTATGTTCCAATTTGGTCACAAACAGGAAGTCAAGGCAATCAATGGGAAGAAGGGGAAGTTGATTTAACAGCTTTTTCAGGTTATGTCACTAAGATTCGTTTTAATGTAACAATGGGGACTGGAACGTCTTCTGATATTGCAATTGATGATATTCTTGTACGTAACGTTCCTCCACATGATTTACAGATAACAAATGTTGAAGGACCAATGGATGATTGTGGTGATGAGGATGTTTATATTGATGTAACTGTATTCAACTACGGAAGCTCACCAGAATCTGATTATACGGTAGCGGTTAACCAAACAGGTTTAATAAATAATAATATTTCAACTATTCAAACCATAACATTAAATGATGAAGATTCGGTTGTAGTTGCAGTTGGACCTTTCTCAACAGCATTAGGTGGAGTAGTTGATTATGCAGCGTCAGTAGCAATTAATAATGCGACAGATGCTGTTCCGACAAATAATGATGGTGCTTATCAGCATAAAGCCTATGCACTTTCGTATCCTCAAGGTGTAGATGGTTCAAGATGTGGTTTAGGTGAAGTTGATTTAGGTGCAACAGGTATTGCGACACAATTTTTCTGGTATGATGATTCATCAGCCGTATCATTTATTGATACTGGTATGTCATTTACTACGGATTATTTATACCAAGATGCAACATACTGGTTAGAAGGTCGTGCGCCTTATACGGATTTCTTCGGAGAGGGTGATAATACATCTGACGAAGGTGCTTACTATGATTACTACATTGACGGATTAGTATTCGATGCGCACTATGATTTAACATTAGAGTCAGTAGTGGTTTATCCATTAACATTTGGAGATATCGTAGTAAACGTAGCAGATAATCAAGGAACTGTACTTCATACAACAACTTATCAGCACTTGAGTACGGCAACGAAAATAACGATTCCTTTAGGTTTTGATGTTCCTGCAGGAACAGATTATCAAATCAATGCTATAGGTACAACAACGGATTTATACCGTAACAAGGATAATAATAATTCAATTGGATTGTCTTATCCTTACGACTTAGATGATGCAGTATCTATTACTGGACCAATTAATAATTTGTTCAACTCTTATTATTTCTTCTATAACTGGGAAATAACTTATTTAGGTTGTCCTTCTGAGCGTATTCCTGTTCAGGCCGTGATTAATCCTTCTGGCTTAACACCGACATTTAACATTGGTGATGAATTTTTGCCAAACGGGGGTTCTATCACAACTACTGTAGCAGGTGGTGTAACTCCTTATTCCTTTAATTGGAGTAATGGTGCAGCTACTGCGGATTTGACAGGATTAGGTGCAGGTACTTATACCTTGACACTTTCTGATGCAAATGGTTGTACAGATACATTCAGTACAGTAATAGATTATAGAGTTGGAACAGATGAAATCGCTTCTATTTCTGATTTGAATATCTTTCCGAATCCATCAAATGGACAATTCAATGTTAGTATTGAATTAGATGGTTTCCATGAAGTATTTATCGAAATTGTAAATACATTGGGTCAAGTTATTTATCGTACTTCACCTGAAAGTATTACGGCTCGTCAATACATTATGAATTTGGAAGATGTACCTTCGGGCTTATATCAAATCAAAATTCGAGTAGATGAAGAGTCGCTTACACGTACAATTATGATTAATCCTCGGGATTAATATTCCGATGAATTTAAAATAGTAAAAGCCGCTTTGAAGATTTCTTCAGAGCGGCTTTTTAGTTTTACATATCTTACTTAGAATAGAATTTTAATAAACTTCCGTCAATCTATAGTAATCTAGAATCGTCATTCTGAAAGCAGATTGATCGGAGAGGTCATTATAAAAAGGAACAAATTCATTTTTAGAATTTTTGATAAACAAATTATGTCCTTTTTGAATACTTTCAAAAAGCTT
>Ga0115005_10001798_pt1 | contig 17173 bp, 12 predicted proteins | sample ArcOceMetagenome_FD_87163 | JGI IMG/M metagenome (GOLD analysis project Ga0115005, IMG submission 87163) | Marine eukaryotic phytoplankton communities from Arctic Ocean - Arctic Ocean - Greenland ARC118M Metagenome | ecosystem: Environmental > Aquatic > Marine > Oceanic | place: Arctic Ocean... | reverse complement strand
ATTTTCTTGATATTTTTTCTAAAAAAATCATTGAATAGTCCTTCTATTGAATTATTTTTTCAGGAAAAATAGCAGAAAAAGATGTTTTCAGATGAGTGCTTTTTAAAGGGTAACAAGTCTATTTAGTAAATTTCAATTTTTACTTAAATTCTATCACCCCATCATCCAAAGCATTTTTTTCAAAAATAACTTTATCATAAAAATAACTTTGCTCCAATCTCCATGGTGCTTTCGAGCCAGTTTTGGGAAGGCGATCGAGCACTCTTAAAATGTAGCCTGGCGTAAAATCTAAGTAGGGTTCTAATTTTAAATTAGGATCATTTTGCTTTGGACACGATTGCTTATATCCATTTTTATCCATAAAATTAATGAGCCTGCAAACATATTGACTCACCATATCACACTTCAAAGTCCAAGACGAATTGGTGTAGCCAAACGCTAATGACATATTTGGTATATCGCTAAACATACAGCCTTTGTAAGCCACCGTTTTAGAAAAATCAACTGGCGTTCCATCGACTTCAATCTCAAAATTACTAACGATCGTTGCCTTCAAACCAGTTGCGGTAACGATCAGATCAGCGTCCAATAATTTTCCAGATTTGAGTTGAATTCCATTTTCGGTGAACGCTTCAATATGATCTGTAACGACCGAAGCTTTCTTCTTTTTGATGGCATAAAAAAGATCACCATTGGGGACTAAGCACAATCGCTCATCCCACGGTGCATATTTGGGTGTAAAATGAGTTTTGATATCATACTCTGGTCCTAATGATTTTTCGACTCCTTTTAGCAACGCCTTTTTCATGAAATTAGGATACGTTCTCGTCAGGTAATAGGAAAACTGTTGCAAGCGTATTTTGCGCCAGCGATTTATTTTAAAGGCCGTTTTTTTAGGAAGAATTTTATACAATAATTGTCCTAATTTATCAATTGCTGGTTGAGATACAATATAAGTTGGACTGCGTTGCAGCATGGTTACATGAGCTGCTTTTTCGGCCAGCGATGGAACTAAAGTAATCGCCGTTGCACCACTTCCGATGACGATAATTTTCTTATTGGTGTAGTCAATTTCTTCCGTCCATTTTTGAGGATGAACAATTTGCCCTTTGAAATTTTCGCTTCCTTTGAAAGTTGGCGTATATCCTTTTTCATAATCATAATAGCCGGTGCACAAAGATAAAAAGGAGCAAGTGAAATTTTTTGGTTGTTCCGCATCAGGTGCATTTACGGAAACAGTCCACAAGGAATTTTCAGAGGACCAAGTTGCTTTGTTGACTCGATGCTCAAATAAAATATGCTGATCAATTCCTTCGTCTTTGATCGTGTCTTCCAAATATTCAATAATAGATGCTCGAGGTGCGATAGTTTTGGCATTAGTCCAAGGTCGGAAAGCAAAACCAAAAGTGTACATATCTGAATCTGATCGAATACCGGGATAGCGGAATAAATCCCAAGTGCCACCTATATTTTTTCGCCCTTCCAAAATTGCGTAAGTCTTGTTGGGACAATCTGTTTGCATATAGTGAGCTGCGCTGATTCCAGAAATTCCTGCGCCAATAATTAATGTGTCGAAGTGCGTTGTGTTCATTTAACTAAGAAATTAAATTATTATTTTTGAATAAATTATGTTCCCTACTCACAAGGTGACTTCGAGTCACCTTGTGAGTAACTTATCCGATACCTATTATTTACAATGGATTATTTTGAATAAATTGATGCGTTCGATCTGCCATAACTTCTCCAATATCTTCTTGGATAAAATGATTGGCATTTTCAAATTGCTCATGGCTTTGATCTTTGGCTCCAGGAACTCTTGCGACCCATTTTTTTTGAATCGAACGTCGTCCTAGCAAGCCGTCTTTCAACCCGATTAAGGACAAGAATGGTTTTTTAAAATTTTTCAACCCTTCAATTGCTACCAGCGTTTGACCTCGAATACCTGCATTCATCGAAGGCAAAGTTCGCGGTCCTGCCATAAAAATAAAAGAAGGAAAAGGCGCTTCGTAGCCAGCAGTTTCTGCATCGGTCAAATTTACTTCCGTCGAAAGATTCATCACTTCGCCAACAAAAGTATTCATATTGGTCAAGCAATAAAGTATCCATGACTGAAACCAATATTCCATTCCTTTGAGTGCGTGTTTGGCAACGGCAGGTTTTAGTGCTTTTATTTTTGGATTAACGATAACTGGATTAGGAATATAAAATGGATTGGTGTCCGCTTTGGATGCTGGTAAATCGCCATTCGCTAAAATCACTCGGGCAAAATAATTAGGGTTTTCTCCAATTATTCTCATCCCAATTAAACTGCCCCAATCTTGCACAAATGCAGTTACGTTTTGCAATGCTAATTTTTGAATGAATGCTAAAATGTCTTCGCAATGCTGATCGTAAGTATGATATTTTTCATGAATTGGTTTATCTGATTTCCCCATTCCAATCAAATCAGGTGCGATGCAGCGGTAACCTTTTTCGACTAAACCTTTGACCATTTTTCGATATAAATAAGACCAAGTCGGTTGTCCATGCAGCAGCAAAACTACTTCGCCATCCTTTGGGCCTTCCGCCACATAATGCATTCGCAAACCATTAATGTCCACATAATTCTCTGCAAAAGAATAGCCTGATAAATTTTCAAATCGTTCGGCGGGAGTTCTGACATATTCTAAACCTGCAGCGGTTTTGTGAATTGGAACCGAGCTGTCCCAAAATGCTTCTTTTGGATATGGTGCCACTTCTTGAATAGTGCTGCCTCCTCCTTTTTGAAAATCAATTTTGATGGGAGAAGGAATAAAATTGGAAGCTATTTTTTTTATTTTTTTTGTAACACTCATAAGTTGATAATTAAAACTATTGGAAAATAGAATGCGATAAAATTAGGTTTTAATACCTAAAAAATAAAATAATTTGGTTTTTATTTTATAAATTTGGTTTAATAAATTTTTTCGATATGAAAAAAACGCAAAAGAAAATTGTGGCTACGGCGATTGATTTGTTTAATAAGGGTGGTGTGGGTAATGTTCGGTTGCAAGATATTGCAAAAGGTGCGGGGATTAGTCAAGGCAACCTTTCTTATCATTATAAAACTAAAAAGGATTTGATGGAAGCCGTTTTAGCCTACATGAATGATGAACGAGCAGAGGTGAGAAATACAATGAATTCATTGGTCGCCACCACCGATGTAGTTACCATCATCAACAATTATTTGCGTTTGCAAATTGGGTTTCGATTTTTTTATCGAGACATTTTAGAAATTATTAGGCTTGTTCCAAAAGCAAAAAAGCAATTTGAAAAACAAATTAAGGAGGTCATTAATTTTAATAAAAATGCCATCAACTTATCCATTCAAAAAGGGTTTATGATTAAAGAACCTCACGAAGGTCATTATGATTTTTTTGTCCAAAATATTTGGGCAATTTTAAATTCATGGTTAACGAAACGAGAAGTCCTGGGAAATAGAAAGGTAAGTTTAAACGATGCCGTTTTAGCCGTTTTGGAAATGCATTTTCTTTATTTGACTAAAAAAGGAAAAGTATTATATTATGAATGGAAGGAACAAATACCAAAAATGGTTCGAGGGAAAATGATAATTTCTTAGAACCATTTTTGGTGTTTATTCTGATAAAAAAAAAGTTTTTTATCTTATTTCAAATTCGATCGATTTTAATAGAGTCCCATTTTGGGATCTTACTTCCAACTCATATTCCCCTCGAAGTAATTTCTTTTTGAGATTGGAATTCCAACCAGAGGTACTTGCTGCCATTGAACCTGAAGTTAATTTTACCGGAGTATAAATCATTTTATCTCTGTTTTGTTGGATAAAATTGAAATCCAATTTCCCTTTTTCTTCTATTTTATTGGAACCAAAAAACTTGATCCCAAGATGTAAAATTCCATATTGAAAAGTTGCGATACTATCAACGTCTAATCTATCAAATGGAATATTGAACCTATTTTTAAATACTTCAATTGGTTGTCTAACTTCTTCTGTTTTTTCATAACCTCTACAAAAAGTAATCGCAATAGAATCGATTGGGTTATATTCTACTGTTTTGATTTCGTCTTTGTAATCTAGATAAAAATCAGTTTCCTTTTCTTGAACTATTATCTTACATCTTTTATTTTCATCTCTAGTTCTCAAGTCAAATTCACCTACGCCGTTAGCCATAATTGATTTACTTGGAGTTGATCCAATTTCATTGTCTAAGTCAATTTCATACTCACCATCTTTGGGTTGACCATAAATGTTGATCAATTTTCCTCTTTTGTTGACCATGATTGCTGGTGGGGCTTTTACGCGAATTTTCACCTCAGCAGTATCTCTTCCGCCGTTGCCATCTGAAACTTGATAGATAATTAAATCGTCTTCAACTTTAGTTCCAACATATCTTATTTTGTTTTTGATCAGAGAAGTTATGCCAAAATCAGCATCATCAACTATGGAAATATTGAGGGTATCTGCCTTATCTTTATCCACCACATAATCCAAGATTGGAATGATTAAAGCCTCCCCTTTGGTGATGGTTTTCGAATAATTAGATGCGATGGGTGGGTTATTTTCTTCCTGAGGTTGCAATACGATATAAAGCGCAACCAGAATTAAGGAAGAACCTAAGCCTCCTAATAATTTAGCTTGACCAGTTTCCATTTTTGGGATTTCAAAAGAACCCAATGAAATACCTCCCTTCGTAATCGCGCCTATTATCAATAATAATCCAATTACAAAAATGGCTATTTCTTTATGCGTTGCTATGCTTTCAATTAAATCATTCATTTTGCTTTACACTATTTATTAGGTATGTCAATAAAATTTTAATCTGAAGGAGTTGGGTTAAAATAAATATCTGTCTAGTTCAAATGAAAATAATCCCAAGCTTCCTTGAGAGAGAATAAACCTAAATTATTTTGGAAAAATAAGTGTTGGGTAAGTCTTCTAATTCCATTTTGGTTTCCCTTCTAAGGCTAGGTTAAATATACATATAAAATTAAAAAATCATATTGTTTTAAAAAAAAATCTCCCTCCTGTTCATTTTTATTTATCACCCAATCTCATTAAGTTTGCCTAGGCATAGTGCACTATGTCTTACATCAAAACAAAATAAAAAATGCCAAACTTTCAACTCACAAAACTTTTTTTACTTTTCATTCTTTTACTTTTTTTTTCTTGCCAAAGCGACACCACAAAAGTCTCTACTCCCGAAGGGGAAAAAGAAATTTCCACCGATGAACTCCTCAAGACGATTGGCCAAAGTTATGTCTTTGGTTACCCTTTAGTTTTAATGGATCTGACCAAAAAAGTTTCTACCAACATTGAAACGCCACATCCAACTAGGCCGATTGCACCGGTGAATCAACTAGGCCATTTTAGAAGTTTTCCAGATCATACTTTGACGGCGATTGTCAAACCAAATGTTGATACCTATTATTCTATCGCTTGGTTTGATTTGGAAAAAGAACCACAAGTGTTATCCATGCCGGCAACAGAACGATATTATTTGTTGCCGCTGTATGATGCCTATTCTAATATTTTTGCTTCGCCGGGAACTCGGACTACAGGAACAACTGCGCAAACTTTATTGATTGCTGGGCCAACTTGGAAAGGAGAAACGCCCGAGGGAATGACCTTGATTCAATCGCCGACACAGATGGCGTGGTTGCTCGGAAGGATTCAAGTGAATAGTCCTGAGGATGGCGCGACCACAGTAAAAGCACTTCAAGATTCCATGCGTTTGGTTCCGTTGAGTGAATCTGGAAATGAAAATTATATTCCTCCAGCGGGTATTGTAAAAGTCGAAAACAAAAACATTATCCCAGTAAAAAGCATCAGAGAATTTGATGTAAATACTTATCTGAATCGGCTATCAGCATTGATGGTAAAAAATCCACCTGCTGCTACCGATGCTGCGATGTTGGAAAAAATGGCAAAGATTGGTTTGATTCCAGGGCAACCTTTTGCGGTGAGTACTGATAACTTTATTTTAAAAACTAAACTCAGCAAGCTCCCTAGTTTTATTCATGAAAAATTCGAAACGCGACGAGCCGAGCCGGACCCAGCACTTTTGAATAATGGCTGGATGATGGTGACGGAAGACATCGGAACTTATGGAACTGATTATTTGCGCAGAGCTTATATTGATTTTATTGGATTAGGTGCGTTGATTCCTGAGGATGCCGTTTATCCAAACTGTTCTTTTGATAAAAATGGAAAACGACTAGATGCGAGTAAAAAATATAGGATACATTTTGACGCTAAGCAAATTCCCCCCGCCAATGCGTTTTGGTCCTTGACAGCTTATAATGAGAATGAGTTTTTGGTGAAAAATGAATTAAATCGTTTTGCCTTGGGTGATCGAGATGATTTAAAATTTAATGCAGATGGGTCTTTAGATTTATATATCCAAACAAAAAAACCTAGCGAAGAGAAAATGAAAAACTGGCTACCGATTCCATCTGATGGCCCTTTCTACTTGACTTTAAGATTGTATTGGCCGAAGCAAGAAGTGTTAGATGGGAAATGGGAAATTCCACTTGTCGTGCCGGTGAAATAAACAATTTTCTCTAAATAATTGAAGCCAACAAAATGGATATCAGAGATAATCAAGGAAGAGCCAAGATGGCCATCAATATTTTTTATGTGATGGGAATTGTCACTTTGGAGATGATCGTATCTGATCTGATGCAATACAATTTGCTATCTCAAGAACTCTACACCGAAGCGGAAGCAACCAGTAATGATTCTCGGCAAATGCTTTTTGGCGGGATTTATTTAATATTTTTAGTTGCATGCGTATATGTTTTTATCAATTGAATGAGACGAGCATATTACAATCTTCACCAGCTAAAAGGTGATTTAAAATATAAAGAATCTTATGCTGCTTGGGCCTGGTTTATTCCCTTTGCAAATTTGTGGTAAGTAATTGGTCATGATTAAATATAGAATTTTGACGAGGGAATTTTTTTGCTAGTTTTTTCAAAAAAATCATTGCATACCTTATGGTCTGGAATTATTTTTTTGGAGAAAATAGCGAAAAATTAGACCGTCAAAAACTATATTTAATATTGACCAGTTACTTATCCATACCAAATCATGAAAGAGATTTGGATTTATAACATTGATTCTTGCTATTCAAATGATTAAAAAAGTATCAGCATTCGAAGAGGTTTCATATAATTCTACTCATGAAATGCCAATCGAAAATCATTTGATTGATTGATCTAGAATTGTTGTTGATTAGTCAATTTTTTTTTGGAAAAGATAATACAAATGATAGATTCGTCCAATGTTATTTTTCCAAAATAAATTATGAAAAAAAGAATTGTAGGAATAGATGTCGCGAGAGCTTTAGCGATCATAGGAATGATTGTCGTCAATTTTAAAATTGCGATAGGAAGTGTTGGAATGGATTCACTCCAATCAACTGTCGGGTTATTGGAAGGAAAAGCGGCAGCCATATTTGTAGTTTTAGCAGGGGTTGGAATCGCTTTTAGGTCGAACGCTGTTGTCCAAAATAACGATACGCCAAGATTAAAGAAAGTACAATTCAGTCTATTCAAAAGAGCGATTTTTCTTTTTGTAATTGGATTGTTATTTATTCCAATTTGGCCTGCTGATATTTTGCATTTTTACGGAATTTATATGTTGCTGCCTTTAATCTTATTGGCAAGTAAAAAGAGAACAATTTTGGCGGTAGCCTTGATGCTAATTTTTGCTTATCCTTTTATGATGTTGACTTGGGAGTATAATGTAGGTTGGAATTTTGATACGCTTGAATATCCTAACTTTTGGTCGGTCGAAGGTTTTTTTAGAAATCTATTTTACAATGGATTTCATCCTGTCATTCCTTGGGCGGCATTTATGTTAGTCGGATTTTGGTTTGGAAAAAATGATTTAAATGATCCTAAATTTATCAAAAAATCAGCTGTAGTTAGTTTTGCAATTTTAAAGTTTACGGTATTTCTTTCGCTGGCTTTGTTATTTATTTTATCTGACGGTGATGCTGAGGTGAGGAATGAATTAAAACAAATTTTAGGAAGAAGTCCAATGCCTCCTCTTCCAATTTATATGATCACAGGAAGTAGTTTCGCCATTTTTATTATTTCAATTTGTGTGATCCTTTCTAAGAAATTTGAAAATAGTAAAGTCATCTCAGCACTCCAAAATACCGGACAATTAGCGCTAACTTTTTATGCGGCTCATGTCATCATTGGAATGGGACTGATTGAATTAATTGATCCTTTAAAAATGGGAAAATACTCGACGGGGTTTTCAGTTTTGTATGCAATAGGATTTAGTTTAAGTTGTATTTTGTTTGCGGTGATTTGGAAAAAACATCAAACCATCGGTCCGCTAGAATGGGTAATGAAGAAATTGACCGCGTGATTTTTTTGATTATAAATAAAATCACTTCAACCATCCCGTAATACTCAACCGATCCTTACCACTAACCATCACTTCATGCTCCAATAAATCACTTTTAAAAATCACGGTCCTCCCCCACTCTGGCAAAATCGTAACCGCTCCTTCGTCAGTATAAATCACCAATGCACCGCCGTCATCGGCTTGCCAATTTTGGTTGAGATAAGTGACAACAGAATATTTTCTACTACTGTCATTTTTGAATCGGTCGATATGTCTTTTGTAAAAAGCGCCTTTTTCGAAAAGTGCATAATGGAATTCCCAATCTTTAATTCCGGTGTAGCAAGTCCGATTGAGGTAAGTACAAAATTCATCGATCTGGGAATGGAAGGATTTTTCAAATTCATTTTCTGAATCATTTTCTATCCATGAAATTTTGTCAGAACGAATAGCGAGTGCTTCTTTCGCGTTGACCTTATTTCCAATATTCGCTTTTTTAAAAACGCCCTCTTGTTCTTTTTCCAATAATAAATTCTTTAAACCAAGACAAGTTGACTCTGTAAAAAATCCATCTACTTGAGCATAATTATTATTGATGAGGTCGTCGATAATATTTTCGTACAATATATTTTTATCCATGTTGATTTACATTTTTGTAAAACAAAGGCGAATAAAATTTCTCCAAAAGGTTTGATACTTGCACGCAGGACTATCCGTCGTATAATCAACCAAAAGCGGATTTAAAGCAGAACAACCTGAAAAGGATTTTATAAAATCTCTTGAAGAAGAGTTATTGAATCACTCACGGATTCAATTTATTTTATAATTCTGTTGCATCAAAACTCTTTTGGTTTACTTATAAACCTTCGTTTTGTTGTTGGCGATTTACCAACTTCCGGACTTATTAAAATTTAGAAATGATCTGACCTCGCTGCTTCTTTCCAATTCTAGTTAGAGGTGAATTGTTGAATTATAATTTGAGTAAGGTAGGTAAGATTTTGGTAGTTTTTAGAATAATTAAAATTGGAGGTATCCTATTTTTAATTTCTTTGATTTTATTTCAAAGATTTAGAAAAAGAAATCCATGATTCTATAATTTATTATTTTCAATTTTCCGTATAATAATCTGGTCTAGCTGCTTCCCAACCTTCAGCAAGTTGATTTGATAAGGTTTTAACCAACTCAATGTTTTCTTCCTCCTGCGAAATATTCCTTTTCTCATGTGGATCGTTTTTCCGATGGTATAATTCAGCTGTTACGTACTCTCCTTTGTTTCCCGTTTTATGATTCCAATGATACCACTCAATATAATGATGGGTTGAAGTATTGAGAGAATATCCCATGTATCTTTTCCCATCTGCCGAAACTTTTGGGCGACGATGGAATTGACTAAAAGCAGCTTTCTTCCAAGGTAGATCAGGATTTTTGAGCAGAGGTATTAAACTAGAACCTTGCATATAGTTTGGGATTTCGACATCCGCTAATTCACATAAGGTGGGAAACATATCAACCAATTCTGTGATGCTGAAAGTTTGAACGCCTCTTTTTTCTTGATTAGGGTATCGAATAATCATGGGTACTTGTAAGTCAATATTATAGTTAGTCATTTTTCCCCAACTGTTGTGTTCTCCTAATTTCCAACCATGATCACCCCAGACAATTATGATGGTGTTTTCGTAAATTCCTAATTCTTTCATGTGGGAAATTAGATCTCCTAACAATGCATCTACATAACTTACACTTGCATAATAACCATGTTTTAAAATGCGAGCAGTATCCTCATTCATTCGGAAAGAAGAGGTAGGATGGCCAATATGACCAAACCCATCATAATGCCTTAGTTCATACATGGAATTCATACTGAATAGTGGCGCATCTGCAGAAAGTTCAGGATTATTGGCTAACGGAATTTGTTCTCTTTGATACATATCCCAATATTTTTTGGGAGCGACAAACGGAAGATGTGGGCGAAAAAATCCTAATCCCATATAAAATGGTTGATCCATTTTAGCCAATCTCGAAAGCGTTTTTTTGGTTAATTCATTTTGTGCACCATCATAGTATAAAGAATCATGCACGTCAGCTGCTTCCCATGCTGGCCCTGTATTCCAACCATCTGCGTACCTTATTGGTCTTAATTTTAATAAAGAATCTCTTTTAATTACTTGAGACTTTTGGACTGCTTTGCTGATGTAAAAAGTTTCTCCATCTCTGCCCAACCACTCAGGTCGTAAATAACGAGCTGGTCGTAAATCTGGTTCATCCCATGAAATAGAATCAGGCATATAATTATGAAACATCTTCCCAATATTTACCGTGTGATAACCAAACTTAGAAAAGTGTTGTGGCATCGTGACGGTAGCTGGATTTATTTTTCTAAACTTATTTCCAAGGTGCCATACTCTAGTAGCATCAGGTCTTAGCCCAGTCATCAAACTGGCGCGGGAAGGTGCACATACTGCGGATTGGCAAAATGTATTTCTAAATGTGGCTCCTTCGCTTGCCAATTTATCGATGTTTGGAGTAATAGCAATGGAGTCACCATATACGCCTAAAGTGGGTCGTAGGTCATCAATAGAAACAAATAGAATATTGGGTTTCTTACTTACTTTATCCTTCTGGTTGGTACAACTAAAGGTAATCAGCAAGAACAAAAAAAGGAGTGAAAAAAAGCTAGGATAATTTCTCATTATCGTAATTGATATTTTTATTAAAAAATCCATTGACCATCACATGCTAATAACAATAGCGTAGTGATGTTTTTCATAATTATTATATTTTTTGCCAATTTAATCTTTTTGAAAACTTTTTTCCTCATCATAACTGTTTTTTATTGCGCTATTTTTTTAATTCAAAGTTTTAGGAAAGTAGGTTCTTCAAATTTAGGTGACAGCTAGCTTGCAAAAAAAAATAGGGTAATTTAATTCAATATAAGTTCTTGGTCACAATTAAACACAAGTTATTTTGAGGTTATTTTTTTATCAGCCGAGGCAAAAAACGTAGGCAACCGTTACATTGATGAGGATTTTTAACAAAGGAAGATGAAAAAAGAGACCAAAATAAATGTGATTTAATTGTGACCAAGAACTTAAGTTCTTGGTCACAATTAAACACAAGTTATTTTGAGGTTATTTTTTTATCAGCCGAGGCAAAAAACGTAGGCAACCGTTACATTGATGAGGATTTTTAACAAAGGAAGATGAAAAAAGAGGCCAAAATAAATGTGATTTAATTTGACCAAGAACTTAAGTTCTTGGTCAAATTAAACACAAGCTATTTTGAGGTTATTTTTTTATCAGCCAAGGCAAAAAACGTAGGCAACCGTTACATTGACGAGGATTTTTAACAAAGGAAGATGAAAAAAGAGACCAAAATAAATGTGATTTAATTTGACCAAGAACTTATCTTATCTAGATTAGATTTATTGAAAATATAATTCATTTTTCAACCTCTAAATAAAATAGGAATGCGAATAAAATAGATTCAGATCCACTTAATGATTTTGGAATGATTGAAATTTCCATTGATCAGGGGAATACTTGGTGGGAATTATTATCCATTGGTTGGCAACATGGCAATACTATTTTTACTGGAAACTTAGGAAGACAAGGTGCTTTGAAATTTGATCCAACTTTTATCCCATAGGAATGCGAATAAAATAGATTCAGAATTTTCGGTCGCTTAGTTTTTGCTTTGAAAGCATGAGTTTATCTGGATAAATGATTAATTTCAAAGGGGAAAAGAAGGACAAAAGAATTAGTGCAAATTCTGAATCTATTTAGTTCGCATTCCTAAAGCATTACAACCCATATTAGGTCTGAAAATAAAAGATAAGCCAACCACGGATCGACTTGAAAATTCTAGTCCATTTTGAAGTATGTGTACGCATCGAGTAAAGTTAAGTGCGGCATCAGAAGTGGATAAAGAATTGACAGATTGGCTAAAGGAAGCTTATGAAAAAGCAGGATAAAAATGAAAAATACTTTTACCGCACTACTCTTTATAATTGCACTTAATTCATTTGCTCAAAAGATGAAAATAGTTACACTTGATCAAACTGAAATTGAAGTTTCGATTTTGAAAAAAAATGAAACGCAAAAAATAATCAAAGAGTTTGAAGGAAAACAAAACAATTCTTTAAGAAAGAAATGGACTGCTAGAACTTTTTTATTATCGAATAAAAAAGTTCTAGTTGAGTTTTATGATGGACAATCAGTCTTGATAAAAAATGTAACTGATTTCAAAAAATTAGACCGCGTAACATTTATCAAAAACACTATTTGGCATTTAAAAAAGAATATCTCCTACCAAATAGAATTAACCTACGAAGAAGGACTTCGCATTCTTAAATCAGAAAAGCCTAAACGACTTACTCAATTCAAAAATGAACAACCTGAATATTATGATTTTGAAATTTATGAAATGGCTTCAGTACAAATTTTATATTTAGATAAATCCAAAGAATCAAAATTCGCATTTTTGTATCAAGACTTAAAAAGATTTGCTTCTGACAATTATAATATTGAAGCACCATACTATACACGAGGAGATGATGAATATGAAATGCAAGAATTGGCCAAAGGAAATACTTTTATGGATTATGAACCAAATGAACATTCGATTTATCCAAAGTATATAAAAGAAGTCATCAAAAATCATCACTTAAAAAAGATCGAATCAAAAGTATTCGTTGAAAGATTTTGGAGTTTTTTATATGAATCTGAGAATGGATATTTTGTTTTAATAAATGCGCCAAATCAACCAAATGGCGCAGGGGATCAAATGCAAATTTTGGATTTAAGGATTTATGAAAACCTCCAACAAGTAAGAGAAGCACAAGCCAATTATGAAATCTTTAAAGAGGAAGGATTTACATCCGAGCATTTTTTTCAACAGATTTCTGATAAATTTGGAGCTGCATTTCCCCAATTCACAGAGGCACTAATTGATACTTTACCATTCATTTTAAATTTCGATTCTGAGCAATTAACTTTTGATGATAAGGGAATCAAAATCATAGAGGAGGCTTTAAGTTGGAATGCAGAAAATTATGAATTATTTGATGATTGGTTTCCTTCGGTTCTAGCTTACTATGGAAAATTTTATATAAAAAATAAGGGCGTGGGAAAATGGAAAACAAGTTTTGACAAAAAGGAAAATGTTTGGATTCCATTTATTGTTCTAGAAGATAACTCCTCCGCATTCGATATTTTTAATTTCTACAAGGAATTAATGGAAGGCCCATCCGAATTAAAATGGGCTGGTGATTATTTCGGAATTAGATTAAATAGAAGGAAAAATTAATATTATAGTTTTACAGTCTATCCAACGTCTTTAAATTTGGAAAAAACAATCCCGAATTTCCAATTTGAAAACTCGGGAACTTGTCTGCCTCAGGCTGATGACTCATATTGAAAAATAGCTTTAATTCTAGAACACCACAATTTCATCAACAGCAATCACACTATTTTCCCCAGCCCGATGATGCCCCTCTCCTAACGGACGATGAGAAAACGCTTTTACTTTTATTTTTTTAACCGCAGTAGGCGAAAAAGAAATACTATTCTTCACTTTATTTCTTCCATGCTCCAAACTCATTTCCACTTGCTCTATCTCTCCTAATAAATTAAATTCTTTCCCATCTGCACTTCCCCAAACCTCCACTTTCTTTGGCGGATAAATTCCTAAAATAGTATATCGAAGTGAATTAAAACTGACTTCTTTGACACTCGTAGCTTCCTCAAATGTCAAAGTAACTTCCACATCATTTTTGAATCGGTGCCAAGCTTTATCAGCTGAAGTCAAGCGACCATAACTTAACTCGGTCATCTTTGGAAGTGGTTTTCCATTTTGATCAACAGCTTTTTTATTCGCTCCAAGATGAATAGGAAAATCCAAAGCAGACAAATAACCTACTGCTACGGTATCCTTAAATGCTCTTGTTCGCAATTGCACACTTTTATCTGTTCTAAATGGTTTTTCATAAAGAGTAGAATTTACATTCGGTTCACTTCCATCTAAAGTATAATAAATCTTCAAGTCGTTAACTTCCGTTTTTAGCGTGACTTCAATATTTTCGCCATTCCCTTGATGATCGATCCAAGGGCTAAATGCACTTACCGCATAGCGCACTTCTTGCGCATCCAATCGTTTCATTTGCAGGGATAATCTCTCGGTGAAATTATTCCAATCTTTATTTTTTTGTTGGGTCCAACCATTTTCGGCAATAGCATACACTCGAGGAAAAGTCATGTAAGTTAATTTCCCCCAATCACTAATTGACTCGGTCCACATGTTCGCTTGAATCCCTTTGATTAATTTTTTTTCATTTTCATTCAAGCTATCCGGAAGAACTTGATAATTATATGCATCAGATAATAACGATCGCGAATAACCCAAATTTGGTTCCAGATCATCATGCCCTTGCTTCAGGTCAACATAGCAAAATTTGTTTGGCGTCATGATAACTTCATGTCCTGCTTTTGCCGAAGTTATTCCTCCTTCCTCTCCTCGCCAAGACATCACAACTGCGTTGGGTGCCAATCCACCTTCCAATATTTCGTCCCAACCGATCATGATTCGATCTCTCGCATTAATCATTTTTTCAATCCGCTTAATAAAATAACTTTGCAACTCTTCCTCATTTTTCAATCCTTCTTCTTTCATTTTCCGCTGGGCATCGGGATCAATTTTCCATTGATTTTTATTACACTCATCTCCGCCGATATGAATATATTTAAAAGGAAATAAGTCCATGACCTCATTCAACATCGTTTCCACAAATTTATACGTCTCTTCTTTTCCAGGGTTGTAAGTATTGTTTTGGAAAACTCCTCCAGTCGCTACAAACTGACTTGCATTGACGCAACCGATTTCTGGATAAGCGGCAATCGTCGCTTGAGCATGACCGGGCATATCTATTTCAGGAATCACTTCGATGTAGCGTTCTTTGGCGTAAGCAATGATTTCCTTGATGTCTGCTTGCGTATAAAATCCGCCGTAGGTTGCTTGCTCTCCTTCCTTTTGCACCGGTCTCCCCCACCAATCAGATTTCGTTTCATCGGTATTTTTATAGTCTATTCTCCACGCACCAACTTCCGTTAATTTTGGATAACTTTTAATTTCCACTCGCCAGCCTTGATCATCCGCAAGGTGCCAATGAAATCGATTGAGCTTGGATTCAGCCATAAAATCTAACACCTCTTTTACTTTTTCTACTTCAAAAAAATGCCGAGATACATCTAACATATATCCTCGCCATCCGAATGCTGGCGCATCTTCAATCCTGACTAAAGGGATTCGCCACACGGTCGTGTTTTGTTCTTTTTTCGAGAAAAAAGAAACGGGCATCATTTGTTTTAAACTTTGCATGGCATAGAAAAAACCTGCATTGGAACTTGCTTGAATAATAATTACCTCTTTTTTGACCTCCAAAACATAACCTTCGCTTGGAATAGATTCATCGATTTCAAAAAGGATATTACCATCATCTTCACCTCCTTGAACCGAAGGTTTTAAATTTTCAGCTACATTAAAAGAGGAATAAAAAAAGTCAGCAATTTTTGATTGGGTTTCACTTTGTACTACAATGGTTGATTTTCTACTTAGCTCAAAAAATCCTTCGCTGATAATTTGACTATTGGGTTTTGGAATAATTGAAATGATTCCATCTTCCACATTTTCAACAGGAGTTGAACATGATCCGAGCATTAGGATAAATAAGGCGAAGTATAAATTTCGTTTTTTCATAAGAGTTGATTTTTATTTTTCCAAAGATATAAAACGAACGTGTACCTATCGAAAGAGTGTAGCAAAATATCAAATAAGGACGATCTTGGACTTTATATTTAAAACGTCTATTCACACCTTTTTTACCGTACACTTTTTTAATTTCATTGTTTTGTAGGGGCAATCCCTTGTGGTTGCCCTGTATGATGGGATGTATTTTATGATTGTCCTTGCGTCTCAAAGCAACCACAAGGGATTGACCCTACAGAATTGGCATTTCTAAAAAAAATGTACGGTAAAGAATTTCCAATTTTTATACTTGTGTTTAAAAAACTATATTTAGCAAAAAAATTAAAACCTACCTATGAAAAGTAATTGGAAAAACGAAGAAGCAAAAAAACTGAAAGGTGATTTATTAAAATTAAGAGTTTACACTTCTCAATTATTAGGCAATGACGAAGATCTAGTCATGCATGGCGGAGGAAACACTTCTGTCAAAATTAAAGAGAAAAATATATTTGGAGAGGAGGAAGATATCCTTTACGTGAAAGGAAGCGGTTGGGATTTGGGAACAATAAAAGAAGAGGGGTTTTCCCCGGTGAAGTTGAGCGCATTATATAAGTTAGCAGAGTTACCCACTTTATCCGATGTGGATATGGTGAAATATCAACGCATGGCGATGACCAATCCTGCTGCTCCAAATCCTTCTGTTGAAACTATTTTACATGGAATTATTCCCTACACTTTTGTCGATCATACTCATGCAGATGCCGTGGTAATTATCACCAATACGCCTGGAGGTAAAAGTCGCATTCAGGAAATTTATGGAAAAAACATGTTGATTGTTCCCTACGTAATGCCTGGTTTTATTTTAGCCAAGACGATTTATGAAATGACTAAAAATATAGATTGGGATAAATTGGATGGAATGATTTTGATGAGTCATGGTGTTTTTACTTTTGACCATCATCCAAAACGAGCTTATGAAAAAATGATTGACATCGTTTCTAAAGCTGAAAATTTTTTGAAGAAAAAAGGAGCGACAGAAATCAAGGGAGTAAAAAAAGGAAAGGTAGATGTATTGAATTT
>Ga0115005_10001796_pt1 | contig 17189 bp, 8 predicted proteins | sample ArcOceMetagenome_FD_87163 | JGI IMG/M metagenome (GOLD analysis project Ga0115005, IMG submission 87163) | Marine eukaryotic phytoplankton communities from Arctic Ocean - Arctic Ocean - Greenland ARC118M Metagenome | ecosystem: Environmental > Aquatic > Marine > Oceanic | place: Arctic Ocean... | reverse complement strand
GAGATCTACTCGAAATGGCCATGCGGGTATTGCAAAATGATTATGAGGATAATGCACTCATTGCGGCAAAAATTGTATTTGAATTGCACAAGAGTTATAGGCCCATGTTGGCAAAGTATGTCAGACCGTTTTTGGAATTCGTTCATGTTTCTTATAGGAATTTGCCCACGAGTGTGCAGAGGAATTTTGCCAATCCTAATCCTAATCCTAGCGCCAAGTCTTTAGCTTCTGATATATCTACTGCTGCTGGTGCTTCTGGTATTGTTGGTAGTAGTACTCCTGCACCAACAGCTACTGCTACTGCTACTGCTACCACTCCTGCTGGTCCAACGCCATTTGATCATGCACAATTTCCAGTCAAATCATCTGCTTCCTTTCGAGTACTCACAGAATGTCCCCTCACCGTCATGCTGCTCTTTCAACTTTACCCCAAATACATCAAAACCTACTTGATGCAATTATTGCCACTCATGATGGAAGCTTTGGCGCAGAGGCCGCCTCCTCACGCAGCTGCTTTGTTAGTTCCTGATCCTGTAGCATCAGCATCGTCTCCTGCTAAGAAGCATGGGACGCCATCTTCGACTTCTGCGCCTACTACTCCTGGAGGGACTTTGATGGATGTGTCCACTGAAGATGCTACCATGACTGCAGTTGCTACAGCTACAGCTAGCTCTACAGCTACAACTGTAACCGCAACTGCTACTGCAAGTAATAATACTACTCCCCCCACGAAACAAAATCCAGACAGCAACGACAACGGCAACGAACAAAACGATACCCAATCACAACTCAAAATCCTCTTCCGCAAACGAGCAAGAGATCTCCTCTCCGCACAAGTCAAAACCCTCTCTTTTGTCACACACCTCCTCCGACCCTACGGAGAACATATTAAACAATACGAAGACCGTCTCGCATCCAACGTCCTCAACCTATTCCAAATGTGTCCCCGTGAAGCACTCACTACGCGTAAAGACCTGCTCCTGGCCTTGAGACATATATTTGCCACTACTTTCCGAAAAGGATTCTTTCGGCATGTGGATACACTTTTAGATGAACGATTGCTCATTGGGAAACATCGTCAGAGTGAACATGCGCATTTGAGAGCTGCGGCGTATAGTGCTTTGGCGGATTTGTTGCTTCATGTTAGGACGAGGTTGAGTATGGCGCAAGTTTCCAGAGTTGTGCATTTGTATTCGAGGGTTTTGCATGATGCGAGTATGAATTTGCCATTGGTGGTGCAGACTGCGAGTGTGAGGTTGTTGTTGCAGATGGTGGATTCTGTCTATCATAATAAGGAGGAGAAGGCCAGTCTTGGGAGGGATATTTTGTTTCGAATTTTGGAGACTTTGGTTTGGAAGATGGGGGTACTTGTGGACCATGGGATTGCGAATGTGAAATTGGGAGAGGAGAGGAGTAAGGACTTGGCGAGGGTGACCAAGTTTGGACATGGGGATGTGGAATTGAGTGAAAAGGCTATTAGTGAATTCATGTATGATTCGCAATTGGCGGATGGGATGGGGACTGTGCAAAATGTACGCGAGCTTATCAAGCCTTTGTTGGCGGGGATCAAGACTTTGATTTGGTGCATCAATAATTATGGTACTCAGCGTGAGAAATCCATGAAGGAGAAGGAAAAGGATTCCAAGTCGAAAGCACCATCGAGCGAGAACTCGAACTCTCAGAGATTGTGGTACGAAGAGCTTGCTGTTCAGAATATTAATGGATCTGAACGTTCATTGATGGAGAAATATTTTGTGTGGACGCTAGATACGTTGAAGATTTTCAAACCGGGGGATGAAGAATCTGAGATATTGGATGATCCCTTGAAGGACTATAGAGATGCGTTGGAGAGTTTTGCGGCTTCGCTCTCGGTGCTAGATTCCTTTAACTTCCATCGGGTTGTTGGTCCAAAAATGGAACTCTTGATTGATACAATTGTTGCTGATAATGATGTCATGTTAGTTGCGCAGACCTTCCTTTTGAATGGTCTTTCTGTCACTGCCGACTTCACATCGTGTCTCCTCAAAGTTTTGATGAAGGATGCAGATGTGTTGGATATTGGCATTGCCGAGAGTGACAATGCACAAGTTCAACGTATAGCTAGTGTCAAGATGAATTTGTTCAGCCTCATCATTTCTTCCTTGACACCTCATCCGCAGAACGAGAAAGTTCTCCGACCCTACATACAGCAGCTCATTGCGGTTTGCCTACGTAGAGCTATGGGCAGCGATTTAAAGTATTGCCCAGGAAATCATTTTACGATTTTACGGCAGCTGTTTCGTGCGATTGCTGGTGGTAAATTTGAAGAATCTTACAAAGAAATCTTGCCCCTTCTACCAACACTATTGAATGGATTGTATCGAGTGTATTGCAACACAGATCGGGATATTTTGAAGAAGGTGATTATTGAGCTATGCCTCACAATTCCAGCAAGGTTGTCTTCTTTGCTGCCGCACCTTTCACTGTTGTTGCGAGTCATTGTACCTGCGCTTCAAACGGGGGATGGCGATCTTATCAATCTAGGGTACGTGAATGAGTACATGCTGCACCTTGCATATTTCGATTGAAATGATCATCCTCTCATAATTGTCTTTTCTTTTATGTGTACCCAACAGACTGCGAACACTGGAATTTTGGGTTGACAATCTAAACTCGGACTTCTTGTTTCCAATATTGTCCCGAGACGAAGCTCTTTTTGCCGACCTGATGGCTACATTATCAACGCACTTGCAACCTGCACCATATCAGTATGGACTCCTGACCCTGCGTCTTCTTGGAAAGCTCGGAGGTAAAAACAGGGCATTTCTCCAAGCTCCTATGGTTATGCCTGAAAAGGAAGAATCTATCAAGGGATGTCCAAGAGTAGAATGCAGTTGGAATTCTCTGGCAGACGATAACGCAGAAAATGACACGTTTTCATTGGAAATTCCGTTGAAACGCGCCATGGATGTTTTGAAGAAAGTTTCTGAAATACCTCAAGACAAGCTTGTTGGTAGAAAAAATAATCTCGGACTTGACCATATCCAATCCTTATTATCGACTGAAAACTATCTGGGAACAGAGTACCTATCATTGTTTAAGGACAGTGTACTGTATGAGACTGCTGCTGAACAGGCAAATGCAGCTTTTATTATGTTGCGGATAGCAACGTCAATGGTCTTCAACTTTAAAGGTAATGCGAAGACGGGTCGTGGCGTTGTATTCAAGGGACAAGAAAATAGCACCAAGTTGGCAGAGGTATCTGAAAATGACATGTTTTCACATTTTATTTCATCTGTTCACACGAGTGATCCAGTAATGAAATCTATGCTCCGGGCAATATTTTATGCGTCTATAATCGAAGGCTTGCAATCAGATGCTTCGACCTTGCTTGAGGGAATAATGCAGCACTTGGTCTATGCTATTGTTAGTAATTCCAATTGCATTCATCGCGAAGACACCCATCATAATGATGTCAATGAGATCAAGAGTGAAAGAATTTCTTTGGTTCAAAATGGAAAGTTACAGCCACTGGGACCATTTGGTCGTTTTGTATTTGCAGGCGCTCTGAAGACTGGTGTAAACTATTTTATAGTGAACGAAGTACTTTCCGAGATCCTTTCTTTAGGGCGGGAGAGTCTTGATAGGAAAGCCATGACAATGATTAAGAGATTAATCAATCTATTGGATCGTGCAGAAATGTCTGGACATCCCACAAAAGATGGAAATGACATGGATGTGGATGGTCATCAAGACCAAATCGTGAGCATTGGAAAAAAGTGTGTGGAAAGCTTACTTTACAACCTCTGCCAGACCTGTTTATCTTGCGGTTGGGAATCTCGTGGTGGGGTATTTAAAGGAATTTGCCTTACTTTGGAGTTGACTGATCAAGATTGGTGCCGAAAGTTTGAAGTGGAGCTCATCCATGTTGCTATGTTCTGTTTGAAGGATTATCCTAATGAAGCATCCCTAGCCCAAAAGGAAGGACTGGTGTTTTTCTTTCGATTGCTGACATTACTCTACGTCACTCGAAACAAAAATTCTGTTCCGCTCACTATTAATCATGAGTTTGTAGTAAAAAAGGGATACGAAGATTTGTCTGCACCAGATACTCCAGTTTCTCCCCCAAGAGCCGAAGTCATTCCAGGATCGGGTGCTGTTTCGTCGCTGCTTTTAATCGAGCTGGCGTCTAATAATTCTGTGGTGCGATTTGCAGCAAGAAGCGGGCTAGAATTCTTGTATGATGGACAGAGCAGTGACTCTCGTGATATGCAGAGAATCATTTCAGAGCATGGATCCATCATCAAACGCAATCTATTCTCAAAATCCCTTCGCAACCTTCAGTTGCTTGACCAGATTGCAAGCATTGAGACCTTTGCTTACATAATCAAACACGCTCCAGATTCTGTCCCGCTTACTGATAATCACGTCCTTGTATTTATTTCAGAGTCGTTGAAAATGATGTCAGTGGCTGACGGCGAAATGACATCCGAATCTATTTCAAGCTCGATGATTATTGATAAGGATGGGTATAGTCCTCGCACGTCAAGGAATTCTTGTATGATAAGCAAGTTCTCTGTATTAACTCACGCGACTGGTATTTTCCTGCATGAAGCATTTGACCTGGTATACAGCAATGGATGTAGATTGCGAGTCAGTGCTGAATTACCAATTGGAGTTCAGCTCCGTGTTTCATCTCTCAATCTATTTCACGAGGTACTGAAGAAACATAGTGACTCCTTTTTGGAGGCTGAATCGTCTAGCTCTATCGGTAAGTATTGATCAAAGCATATGTGATCTTTTTTTCGTGCCACTATCTGACAATCATTTGTCACAATTCATAGGGAATATTTTGCCGCACATTGTGAGCCTTTTATTTCGTTCTCTTACTTCCCGGCCAGAAGCGGCTGTAGATGCGGCTTACAACGCATTGAAAGAAATTCTTTCCCTAAGTGCTAAAAGTAAGGAGGGAGAGACGCAAAGTACGCATCGTTTACCCAAAAATCTCTTGCAGATGTGTATTAAGCCAGTTCTACTCAACCTTCGCGAATATACGAAACTTTCGGTTCCACTCTTGCGCGGGTTGTCGCGACTTTTGTCCTTGCTATCCACTTGGTTCAGCAAAACTCTCGGAGAAAAACTTTTAGAGCACTTACAGAAGTGGGCTGACCCAGAGAACATAACAAGCCAAAAAATCTGGAATCCTGGAGATGAGCCGCTTGTTGCAGCTGAAATAATAAATTTGTTTCAATTGCTACCAGACGAATCCTCGAATTTCGTAGAGCCTATGATCAAGACCACGTTGAAATTGGAAGCTGTTTTGTATAGATACAGTGTGTACTTCTCTGAATCTCCATTTAGAGGGCCACTCGCGAAATACCTCAATAAACACGGCCGAGCTGTCGCCATGTTTTTCATCAACGACCATAGATTCAAGAATCCAATCTACAGTGAGTTATTGCAGGATATCGTGAAAAGGGAAGAATCGAAAGACCTGAGGAAACAATTGAGCAGTGTTGAGTGTTCAAACATGTTATTGAATGTATGCTTCGAAAGGCCATTGGCAATCATCAGGTCTGAAAAAGGCGGTTCATCGTCGCGTTCGCAACCTTCAAGTTCGCCCCGTACTGCTGTGGACACTCTTAGCATGCATGGAATCAACATTGACCTATCTGCGAAGAAAACGGCAATGCGGGAGGAAATAAAAACAAAGCAAGGTAAACTTCTCGCCACTAAACGCGACGAAACAAGAACAGAAGAGATTTTGCGAAAACGTATGAATGATACGAGTTCTACGGATGCATCACAGAAGCAGAGGCTGGTAAATAATGCCCAGGAGAAGTTGGCCAAGACACGGGCCTTGATTGTTAATCTACAGAAGGAAATTAACACTGCCGAGGCTGATTTCAAAAGCAAATTTGGCTCTTTAAATGATGAACCAAAATCCGAAGACGAAAATCAATCGCCACGATCAATGACTTTGGATTCATTGGAGCTTCAATACCAAGGTTTTTCCCTCATCGAGACGCTCATGTTCAACGACGATACATATATTCCTCAACACCATGATGTTGTTCGGGCATTTCGATGGCTATGGCGTTCCAAAGGACGCCACTTTCGCCTGCTTCACGAAGATGCCATCTCTCCTCGATACAATGGAGAATCAAAATATCTTGCTAAGTTCTTGGTCAATTATTCAAAGACAGCACCGCACGATGTGGATGTGCTGTTCGATTTGTTGCGTATTTTTCTTCAACCGACATCAGCAGATTTTTCTTTTGTGCAAGACTATTTGAGACAGTCTGTATGCAGCGGTATATCTCTTGAACAGAAGAGAAGAGTTATGCTCCGTTTCTTCCCTGTCATTGCAAGTGAAGGCATCGAGGAGCTCAAAGTATTATCAATCCAACTTTTGGTCCTTCCGATGCTGAAGCATGACTTTGAGAATGTAAGAGTAGAGCCGAGTAGTGCTGATGAACAAACAACATTGAGTCCAGGAGTCAAGGAGGTTGTCATGGAAGATGAAATCAAACATGGCATTGGTAAAGGAGAAGGGGCGGGTTTGAGTGATTCCGTCATGGTAGGCATAGAAGAAAAGGATTTATCTCCAGATGATCCATCAAATGGCAAGGATAAGGTGGAGGTCGTTGTTGGTTTCACCGAACGAGTTCTAAATAAAGAGCTGACAGGTCAATTTGTTGCTGAAGTTCTTGTCAATGGGTCAAACCATCGAACGTATGGAAGCCGATTGAGCATTGAGCTGTTGAAATTATGTAGTCTTCTGCTTGATTTCATGGGGACGGATTTAGGTCAGCATCAAAAAACGGTGATCAGATTTGCATGGGATCTCCTCAAAAGTGAAGATGCAAAGGCCAAGCAATGGGCTTATATTACTATCTCCAAATTTATTGTCATGTTCGACTCGCCACCAAAGATCACCCTCCAAGTATATTTATCACTTCTTCGGTCTAATCAGCAAGAAACACGCGAGGTCGTCAAGACTGCTTTGGATATTTTGATCCCAGCTTTGTCAAGCAAACTATCTTCTGATGAGTATTCGAATGCAATGAAAGCGACTATTAAGATTCTCTTTGAAGAAGGGAATTCTGTGCCACAACTCAGTCATCTATGGCACACCATTGTGCGGCATAGGAAGATATTTTCAAGGTACAGAGATAAATTCATGCCGCATTTGGTTGCGTCGTTAAACAAGCTTGGGCTTCCCATGAACTCTTCTATAGAAAATAGAGAACTGTGTCTTACTCTCATCGAGCTCGCACTTGACTGGAATAATGCCAAGTTTGATTGTGACGATAGTCCTGTGCAACCCTTCCAAAACGATAGCTCCAATACCTCAACTGAAAGTAGCTTTCTGTTTCAAGGATTACCGACGCCTTATGTTTCCCCGGTAAAGAGATTGAAAGTCCAAGTCCAAGATAGTGGTGATCTGATGTTTCCTACTAACACGTTTGAGCAGGAAAGGTCTCGCTACAATCTCGACCAAAGCGAAATCAACACAGTCGTTAACTTTCTTGTAAGACTCGTATTGTTAGCTGGAGTAGCAGAAAAGTTTCAAGAAAAAGTCGAAAAGAAGGCCACCGCCCTGTTTCAGCTAGTGGTTAGGCACTGGACAACATTTGAAATCAGGATAGAGTACTTTGAAAAGGTCATCACGATGTGTATGAACGAAGGCAAAACACCTGTCGAAATCAGTTCTCATACCGATGAAAAACAAGGAAATAACGATCCGAAGAAAGCATCAAACTCGCCACAGAAGAAATCCGACGACCCTTCCCTGGTCTCCAACCTTGTCTCCAACCTGCTCTTGTCATCGTGTCTCGAAATCTTTACACATATTCTAAAAGAAGCCCCCCAAAACCAATTCTTGCAAGATAACTTTGACAAACTTGGACATGTATTCAAAGTATGTTTTAAGCGCAGCAGTATGGAAATAGATACGGACTGCGATTTGAGAATTACCCTGAGGGACTTCCTAGTGTTTTTATACTCTAAAGACAACGCAACCAAACTCCATGGACTTTGTAAATCGTTTTTGGAAGATCTAGTGGTTTCGGCCATAAACTCTGATCAATGTCAGGAGCAAAATGGTTCGGCAGATGAGGATGTTAGGTACGACACGATTCTTTATGCGTTAAAGATTGTGTACGAAATTTTGCCCGTCAACCAGCAGATCTTGAATTCTTTTGCAAGCACTCTTATTATGGTATCCACAAAACTTTCAAAACAATTGGCATCCTCTTCATCGAAGAGCCGGAATACATCGAAGTCGATTGTCACCCCAGCATCTCCTCTTGAAGCATTGTTCGAAACTGCCTGCATTGAGTGCAGGCCGTCATATTCGATGAAAACATCCAAATATCAACCATCCACGTCCAAACATAAATCAGAGGCTTCAAATGACACAGCTCACGTGGAATGCCTTATTTTCTGTCTCCACTTTCTCGGTGCTAGTGACATTTCATTCTACTTTTCTGAAAATAGGAGGAAGTTGCTGGCTATTTTGAGTGACATATTAGACTATAGCACAGATGTCAGAACTCTAATGATAGTATCCGCTCAGATTGGGACTTGGGTATCTGCGAAAGGTAAACAAACTCCTTTGACGAGAAAAGAGACAATTTTCTTCATGAAGAAAATAGCTATGTTAGAATCAAGAGGCCTTCCAGAACTCGACTCTCAACCTATGCAATATTTGGTGTCGGCAATTGCTTTGAATTGCCAGTTGTGTTCAAAGCATGATACACTATCAGCAAACAATGTTCAAAATCGAAGAAATGATGAATGTTCCTTGACAACGTTCGAGGGGATCATGCATCGGATTTCTGCTAGCTCTTTGATGAGCACGAATTCAAACTTGAGACACACTTTTTGCAAAATCTTCGTTTCTAGCGGTGCGGGAGAGAAGAATGAAGGCGGAAAAGGCGAAGGTCAGTCGCCCAGTGGTGCTCTACGTGCGTTACTTCGTAGTGACCTTGAAGGAATTGGAAATCATATGTGGACCTTTGCCTGTGCCGACGCACTGATAAGTACATGTGATCATTCCGGTACTATGACAAAAAGTGCATCGGCGTTTACGATCATTCCCCTTGATCTAGTCCCAAATGATTATAACATGGAAGTGGATGAGGCCTATTCGGACTTCGTGAATCTTGTAACTAGAGAGAGTGAGCAATCTCCTTCTAGACGTGCGCAATTTTGGACATCTATGCGAACATTAGTTAGCTGTGACCAGACGCTGTGTCAGAGTATCTTGTCAACATTGTTAAAGGCAGTGTGGACGAGGTTGCCTAATAATGCAGAAAGATTAGGAATGGTGAAGGACTTTGAAGTTTTACTCCATCGCCCTTATCATGCACAATTTTTGACCTTGCCAAAGTCTTGTCATGTCCGAGCAAAGGCAACAAATGCAATAAAATCTTTTCTTCGGGCAATCTCATCCTTGTCTCCATTACCTATGATAAACATCGATCTGCTTATCACACTGGCGAGAAACTACAATTGTTGGCACGAAGTAAGGAGGTGAGTTTTTATAAGATTCTATCTGTCATTCCTGAGTCTATCGCTAAAATGTCTTTCTATCCATCACAGTATGCTGGAGCAACAGCTCATCGCCTTGGACAAGGCTCCCGCGGGCCCTCTGAATAATTACAGATGCGCCTTGTCCTCAGCCGTCCGTAGGTGTTATTTGGAGTTAGGTGAGGAGGACACCTGGCTGGCATTAAAGGCGGAGGAATCCGTGTACCCCGGTCTGGCATACGCTGCCAGCGTTGACATGTATGGCAAAGTTCACGAAGCCCTCCAAACATTCAATGCGTTGATTGATCAATGTGAAAAATATCATGCGGACCTTACTATTAGAGCGCCGTCAGATATGGAAATGACCCTGATCGAGGATAGATGGATCTCTCTCCAGAGAGAAACCTGTCAGTGGGCTGTCTTATCAGACCTGGCCGAAGATAGTGGCTTCAGCAAGCTCAAGATGGAATGCGCATGGAAAAACAGGGACTGGGAACGATTGAGAAGTTTGTGTGCATCACCAGCGGCTGTTTCATGTCTAGAACTTGGAGACATCGATGTGAAAATGAATGAAATATTTCTTGCGATCTATGATGGAAAGTTGAATGAAATTGAAAATTTGCACGCTCAGACGGCACAACTTTGTTTGTACAAGTGGCAACTTCTTCCATCCATACATGCGGGATGTAATGCGCATGTTACGCTGCTTCGCAATTTTAACAGATTGGTTGATATCCGTGAAAGTGGACAAATAATGGTGGAGGCAAGGTATGTACAATGTGTGATGTTTTTTTCTATTTTATCCTGTCGCTTACGCTGATGTCTTTATCTACTATATTTGTAGCCAACATACTAGTGGAAAATCTTATCCTGACTTGAAGAATCTTCTCACTGCTTGGAGAAATAGACTACCCAATGACTTTGAGCCAATCTCTACGTGGGACGACATATTCCAATGGAGATCGCACTTGTTCACGGCAATTACGAATAAATTTCATTTTGCTGAACAAAGTACGCTTGCATCTCTTCACGATCGCCCTTGGACAGCCATCAGAATGGCGCGTGCAGCTCGCCAACTTGGTGTTCCAGAGGTATCCCTGTTATCACTATCAAAACTAACTGACTGTGCGATGGATGTTGCCGATGCTTTTTCAAAGTTGAATGAACAAATCCTGTCATATAGAAATGGATCGGAGGACGAAAAGAAAGGCGGGCTCAATCTCATCAACACAACAAACTTGTCCTACTTTGACAGCAATCAGAAGAGTGAGCTCTTCAGACTTAAAGCGGACTTTTTAGAATCTCTAGGCGGCAAAACGAAAGCTACTCAGGCCTACTGTCATGCTGTGCAACTATGTCCAACTTATGCTCGTGCCTGGACAAGTTGGGGAGGCCTGTGCTGGTCTTTATCCGACTTAGTGGAGACACAGAGCCGCCGCCAGCAATCTACCGACTCTGCAGAAGATAAGGCCAAAAAAGCATCAAATGCCAAGAAAGTCTGCCAATACTTGGCGCAATCAATGGGTTGTTATCTTGAGGCAATCCATTGCGAATCTACGGAGGCAAGTAGAGTCCATATCCCTCGGTGTCTCATCATGCTCGCTAAAGATGGCTCTTCGCCGGGCTTACTATGCTCAACGTTCGAAAAGTATGCCCCTTCCCTGCCTTCGTGGATCTGGCTGCCCTGGATTCCACAGCTACTCTCAAGTCTATGTAGGACTGAATCAAAGGCTGCGAAGTTACTTCTTCATGGCATACTAACTTCGTATCCTCAATCTGTCTATTTCTCTTTACGATCTTTCTACTTGGAAAGACGCGATCAAGAGAGGGTGAAGCAAAGCTCAGACAGTACGAGTGGAAGTACAAGTGTCGCTTGTGCAGAGGATTTGATGTCAAACTTGAGAAAGTCACAGCCAACACTTTGGATGTCTCTTGAGTCTATCTTGGAAGAATTGATCATTAGATTCCGCCCGTCGTACGAAGAAGAATTACTTGCTACCATTACAGCTTTGCTACAAAGAGCGGATACTCAACTTGAGCAACAGAGTCGGGGGAAAGACGCAGACGAGGAAGCTGTCCGTGCTAGTTTCTCAAAGACACTTTCACGAGTTTCTGAAAAGTTTTTCCGCTCTGACCAATCTTCAGCCACAAAAGACGACAGAGCGAAAAAAACTGCGGAGTTTACGATGAGGTATAAAGAATCGTTTGAACGCGATTTTTCAATGTTGGATGAGAGTAAGAAAGAGAAGTTGTCTCTTGACGATATTATATCCAAGCTGAATAAATGGAAGAAGATACTAGAAACACGGGTATCATCAACTCCACCATGCCTGCCTCTCATGCAAGTATCCCCATCACTATCAGCTTTCACCAACTCAGCTCCTGATTTGTGGGGTGGATCCTGTGATCCACCTGGTTCTTCAAGTTCATCATCTACTCGAACACCTGCCGACGGTGATAAGGATTCGTCCCCCTCGTCCTCGGCAGCTGCAGCCTTGAAAGCTGCTAACACTGCTTCCACAGCAGTGCGCATTGCAAGCACATTTGAAGGCAGTGGCGGAAGCCAGGGTAGTGGCTGGACGACGGTAGAAATTCCAGGTCAATATGCTCCCAATGTTTGTTCTGGCGAGAAACCGCACCCAGAGCTACACGCCAAGCTTATCAAGTTTGAGTCAACTGTCGAAGTTTCACGTAGGAACGATCAACTAGTGCGCAGAATAGGAATGGTCGGTAGCGATGGAAAAGTTTACCAATTTCTTCTTCAGTTCGCAATCCCATACTGGACAAGAACTGACGAAAGGACGGCACAAATTCAGCATCTTTTTGGGAAGTGTTTGAGAAATGAGACAATTTCTTCTCGTCGGAACTTGTGGCTCCGTCCAACAGCTGTAATCCCCATAGCACAGAGGCTTCGAATGACAGCCGAAGACAAGGATCACGTTTCCCTTGACGATGTTTATGCTACTGACTGTCTAGCAAATGGCATAGATTACTCAGAGGCATCCAACATAATGCACGACGGGATAAGGAACATGGCATCGCCAAAAGAAGGCCAAGGCGTAGACTCAGAAGCAAAACAAGCAAAGATAAATGCGTTCAATAGTGTTTGCAAGATGATATCACCTCGTATCCTTTCGAATTATATTCGAAATGAGTACACCAGTGCTGAAGAATATTTCCAATTCCAACGCACGTTTGCATCGCAGACTGCATTAAATGCACTCTTGCAGCATGCATTTTGCGTTTCAGAGCGTACTCCCTGCAAATTCATTTTCAACCAGAGGAATGGCCACATTCTTTCTCCCGATTTCCGGTTTTCGTACAGCAATCAAGGCTTCGTCGACGAGAAAAAGGCAGTCCCATTCCGCCTCACAAGAAACATTGAAGAATTCATTGGTCCATTCCTGATGAAGGGTATTTTCACTCCCACGATGGCAAGTGCAGCCACCGCAATATGCAAGAACGAATCTGACATTGAACAGGCGCTACAACTGCTTTGTCGCGACGATATTGTCTCTTGGTACCTATCAAAGTCTTCTCAGCGCGAAGGGTCCCAGCGGTCGACGCAAGATCTCGAGCGCCAGCTTGCAGACAGAGTGAAAAAGAACGTTTATTTGATCCAAAGCAGATTCCACCAATGTGTTGTGAAGAGCGCCAAGGACGAGGATGAAAAGCGAAACTCAACATGCGACAGAGGCGTGAAGAACTTAATTTCTATTGCGACGTCAACAGAAAACCTTGTTTCAATGCCACTAAATTATGCTGCATGGCTCTAAACGCAGTGCAAAAGTAATGCGATACCGTCTAAGTTTCAGTTGCATTAATTGATGTTTGCCTCTGCCATTCTGCTGACTTTCTACCTCGTCGAACATACCATCTTTCCAAGTAATCACACATGAACAGGGATCACCACAGTTACAAAAGTAGCACCAGCTAGCTGGGGATAGTTTGGAGCATTAGAGTGATAGTATGTAATTCATAGTAAATTCAAATTAGGGATTGATATATTTCAAGTTCATAATATATAAATAATCTCTATGAATCCAATCCATCGTCAATGGCAACGGTTGTGCAAAACAGTGACGATAGATTTTTCCTTGTGCCGCTTCGGACTTCAAACAAAAGATCACCACAGTTTTACAAACAAGTGCACAGTATTGAGTATGATACTTGTATATATTTTGGTGTTTGTTAGTATTTATGATATTGATTATGTCGATGCATGTTAACTTTCAAGCTGCATTATCTGCGCTTGTCAATAGAGCTGCGGAAGGAAGAATTTAGCGCACATAAAGTGGTTGCTTGCATACATTGTACTGCACATTCTTTAAAAGTTGAATAGCTGAAGAGGTTGGGGAGCGTTTGCGGTAGTATCCTCCTCCATTCCCTTGGTGGTGGGGAGACCAAATGCGAAGGTATTACCATCGATAGTTGGAACAAGATTCTCATCCTCGCCTTCCTCAACTCCGAAGAAGCTCTCAATGATAGAGATAGCCTTTTCGTAGACTTGGTGGTTTTCGTGCTCCTGAAGATCCTCGATCTTGTCAAGTCCATCGCATTCATCGACGAACCCAACGTAATCTCTTCCGTTCTTAACTCCTACATTAAGGATGCTCTCAATGGCATCAAGGATAACCAAGAGAATCTTGGGGTCTGCGGAGTCAATAACACTGCAAAGTGAGTTGATTCCTCCAAGCTCAACAAGGCAATGTACGTGGAGTGTATTTCCTCCGGTAGCAATGTTGGCAGCAACCCAGGTTGCCTCCTTTCTAACCTCCCACTCTGCATTATGGACGAGCTTGAGGACAGCACTGAGGACTTCAGGCCTGGAGACAAGAGAATTGATCTGCCCGTGGTTTCCAGCAGCAATATTGGAAAGAAGCCAGCAAGCCTCTTTGCGGATGTTCTTCTTCTGGTGGTTCAACAAAGGAAGAACTACCTCCATGACACCAGCATCAATGACTGCCTGAGTTTGGGTATCATTTCCAGAAACAAAATTTCCAAGAGTACGAAGAGCAGGAGTAACAATTGAAGCGTTCCTACTTCTCAACAAGTCCACAAGGGTATGAGTGATTCCAGTTTTCACAACAGCCTCGATGCGTGAATCAACTCCATCACTCAAGTAGGAAAGTGCCCAGCATGCATCCATCAATGCAGTCTCATTCCCAGAAGCAACAACATCACAAATATGAGGGATAGCGGGTTCGACAAGCTTGAGAGCTGGCTGGGGTTTTCCTCTGCACAAGTTGGAAACCGCCCACACTACATTTGAAAGAAGGCTGTCGTTGGCAGGATTCTGAATATTTGCAATCATAGAGTCCATGGCACCAGCATCGAGTACCAAATCACGAAGATCAGTGGCATCTCCCGCAATGTTTCCAAGACACCAAGCACTCTGCTCGCGCACATCAGCGTTTCCAGACATGAGCAACTGTACAAGCTGTGGAAGTGCTCCATATTCAACAACGCTTCTGGTATATTCAGTGGAAGCAACGTTGGTCAACGCCCATGCAGCCTCAAACTGAATTTTTGCATCAGAATGGGTGAGCAATTGGACGAATTTGGAAAGCATGTTTGCATCAATGACCTCAGCAACAGGAGGACTCTTATCAACTGAAAGCATCTTTCTAAAGCCAACGATTGCTTCGAGGATTTCAGCAACAGTAGACGCAGTATTGTTCAAGATGGGAGCAAGAGCTGGGATGTCTGCAGAAGTGTATCTCTTCTTCGGAATTTCCTCATTGATAGCGGTGCTGGGGTTGGATGCGGTTACATCTGGTTCAGGTACAGCTGAAGTGTTCATTGCTCTCCTCTTTTGAAGTCCTTCCTCTCTTTTATTCTTACGAAGCTGGAGATGAGTATCATTACGGTTTCTGCGGCCCTGCTCGGAGTCGAGTCCTTTCTTGAATTCTCTGCTTCCTGTTGTGCAAAAGACGAGATTTAAAGGTAGCCCAAGAGTGTGAGAAGCGTGTTTGAAATAGAATGTGTTACTTCTGAATTTATTCCTAAATACTTACTGTTTACTTGTCCAGCCATTGTATTTGTTTGTTGTTGTTGTGTGATGCAATTGTTTGATGCGAATGCGATTTGTGAGAAAGATGGGTGGATGAATGAGGTTGTTGTGATGAGCGATAGTTGAGAGAGCGGAACAGATACCAACGGCTAGTTTTGATGTGAAAAGGGCTATATTAAATTTATCAATTAAAAGGACTTGACAGGAATTAAATGTCTTTCTCTCCTCATTTCTTTTCCTTCTTCGCTTTCTGCGATGATGCGAACACACACCACACACACTAACGAATGGATGGGCGACCGACGAGCAGTTTGGAAACCAGCTCAATCCCACTATCCGTTCACACATAAATTGGAAAATATTATCAAGAGGTCCGAAAATGGTGGAAAAAATCGAGCACAGTGGAAGCTTTGAAGACAGCTTATCTTTACTCTTGCCAATGTCATTTGTGATATTTGTGATATGTCTTGCTCAGCTTAATTGCTACATTGAGAGAAGAAGATTTGACGACCACCGTCATACTTGAAATGCTAATTCGAAGTCTGTTCGCGTAAGAATACAACGGCTAAGAACAAGTCACGCAATGTGAACACTCTAAATGATGATCATTGTGGGATAGGAGCTCAGTCTCAACAGAAATTCAGTCTCAAGAGCAGGTCGTTATTTATTCAGAGGAGAATTGCTAAAGCCGACAACGAAGATTCGATGACAGTGTTGATGCGTAAAGGTTCGATACGATTTCATGCAATATCCTCACGTTCACCAAATGAAGTATTTCCTGGCACTGCACATAACGCACAGATCACGACGTACTTACTTTCTAACTGCTTGGATCGTGAATCGCTTACGTGCAAGCTCTTGCCGTTAGTCGAACAAAGGTATTGAGGTTGAGAAAGCAGCGTTTATTGACACGAAGGAATTTGGATTGGGGGGTAATGATGGATGTGACAAGCTAAACCAATAGGATAAAAGGTTACGTGCAATCATAACATGATATACAATATCAAATTTAAATGGAAAACGAATACAGTATGAATCACACGAAAACTGCTTAGTACGCACAAAATATGGGCCTAATTGCCGACCTTGAATAGTACGGATCCCCCATTTGTAACTCGGCCAATCGCAATGCCATTCATACCATTATTAATCCACTTATTGACACTCTTCAACGCCTTATCTCCGTTGAATTCATCGTCATTCTCTGCGCTTGAAATAATATCTGAAACATGATTTTTATCGCAAAGGAAATTTTCCAATTTGTCAACGCTAGTACGTCGTTCTTGGCGTTCCCAGTCCGCCGAGAATTCCTGACGGCGACTACTAATTGTATGATCATCCCCGCCAAGAGCTAAGCACAGGTAAATGGAATGATAAATTTGGCAAGTCGCTTCAGTTGTTCCCTCTTCCATCGCTTGCATCTTACATCTATTTCCTAGATTTGCATCTGATGTGAAGATGACAATTGGTCGATTTACTGTTGCCTCGTGTGATCTCAGATATGCACAACATTGAACTATAATGTCGTCTGCATTTCCCTGTGACCCCGAAAATACAGAGAGATATGGATCCCGAGAGTTTGTCCAATAAGATGATCTTTTAGTGCCACCATCCCATACGCAAATAATTGCTGGTTTCCTCAGTTTTGACAATGTTGACT
>Ga0115005_10001795_pt1 | contig 17191 bp, 12 predicted proteins | sample ArcOceMetagenome_FD_87163 | JGI IMG/M metagenome (GOLD analysis project Ga0115005, IMG submission 87163) | Marine eukaryotic phytoplankton communities from Arctic Ocean - Arctic Ocean - Greenland ARC118M Metagenome | ecosystem: Environmental > Aquatic > Marine > Oceanic | place: Arctic Ocean... | reverse complement strand
CACCTACATAATAATCAATATCCCTTCAGGCCGGGCGGGGGCGGGCGGCAAATTTTAATTCTCACAAAACTTCAAAACAGATACAGATACGATAGGGAAGAGGAGAGCAAGTGTTGTCTCACAGTCAAAGCGCCCCGGGGCGCGTACCGGCGGAGAAGAATCCTTTTCAAATCTTTCCCCAGCCCCAACAAATCAAAATCTCAACGCACATTCTTACAACTCGTCGTCGACAATGAACCCCAACTCTGCACCAATTCAAGAGCCTTCACCCAATCCTCGTAGAGAAGACAATCGTGGTGTGATTAGTATTGAAACGGCACCTTTGAATCGTCCTCACGGAAGAAGAGACAATGACGATCCTGCTCCAGGAGCAGCGCCCGCAGCAGCACCAGGTCAGAATGACCGGCAGTTGACTGAACAGTTACTAGAAGACTTCATCGAATCTGATCTCGCTCCGATTCGCCAATTTTTCGACCAAATTTTAGAATCTGTTCGCAGCTTGTTAGAAGATATTATACTCTCCCTTTCCTCGAAGAATCTCTTCTTACTGGATATGCTGCTACCAGCTGAGCAGACAAACTCCTCATCGGTATTCATGATGAAGTTCGGCAAGAATTACTCTACATTAGAGATAAATTCGATCGTCTCCAAGTGATGGAAGGTTCATACAATAGTAAGGAAATGGTTCAATGTGAAATCGATCTAATGGTTCAAGATGGAATCGATCTAATCGAAGAAGCAGATGATGACCGGCAGAGATTGTTCGATCTCATGGAGTTTTTTGAAATATTAGCTAATTTGAAGCAGCATCCAGAGGAGCTTGCTCCTCGTCTCTTTGGAGAAAAAGAACATGGCGAAACAATCTATGAGTCCGCGGTGAGAAAGTTTGGAGCGGTCGATGTCTTTCGAGTGTTGGATGTATGCATCCCCTATCATGAAGCATATGATCACCAAGGTGGAGCCAATTTTGGTGAAGCATTCATTGCGGCAGCATCATGTGAGAACAGTGCGGTTCCCGTAATCTTTTATTTGTTGAGGAAGAATATTGATGCCTTCCCACCAGTCGTGTCCCATGGTGACGGTGGAAAATATCATTCAGAAGTTCTACACGGCGGACCTTCTGGTGAAAATGCGTCTGCTCCCGGCGATCCCAATGGCGAAATTGGTGTTCGTAACCTACGAGTGCCATCCGGAATTTTTATTTTCGTTTGGCTGAAACTGGACAAGATAAAAACATGACATTAAATCTAATTGTTAGCTAGCATTTGAATTAAAATTCTATGTGAAAGTTGCGTGAGCCTTTAGCTTCCGGCAACGCTCTTGGGATCTCATTCACCTTGGTGAAGTAAGTATATAAGGTACTGCCCTAACTGTTCAGCCGTGCAACGACTGAGGGCCCGCGTTGTTAAAGAACTACTTGGAGCGTTAATCAAAACATCCACTGATTTGCTAAGCTCCTTCTTTCCATCTTTCGTCAAGACAAGGGCAGTTCCTCTTTTAATTCCATATTCTCTCAGCATGGAAAGGAATATCTTGCGATATTTCCTGCATGATCCCAGTTTCTTGCTGAAAATTTGATTCAATCCATTTGTAACGTCAGCGATGAGTGTTTCTATTCCATTTTTAGTGTCCTCTCTCTCTTTTGCTTCTTCCTCGCTTGTAACGTCAGCGATAAGTTTTTCTATTTCATTTGTTGTGTCCACTATCTCTTTTGCTTCTTCCTCGCTTACTCCATTTAATGGAGATTGGACAGAAAGATGGGATGTTCCAGAAGTCTTGATTTTAGTATAACCATCCGGTACTTTGTATGACTTTGCATAATGCGGTGGCAAGTTTTTGCTAGCTACATGTTCTTTGAATCCGTACGAATCGCTCCATTCAATAGATGGCGGTCCTCTTGATTTACCACTTGTGGCCATTAGGTCATACAAGAATCGGCTTGGTTCGACTTGCTCTGTGACATCTTTTTTCTTGCCATCAGCCCCGAAGTAAGATACCATTTTCACGAAGGCATATGTCAGAACAACCCTCTGCCTTGCTCTTGTACAGGCCACGTATGCAATACGGCGTTCCTCATGCAGACGATTCGACGAGAGGGAGGATTTGTGTGGGAAAACTCCTTCCGTCCAACTTGCGAGGTACACGTCATCAAATTCGTCCCCCTTCGCTCTATGCATTGTTATCAATTTTACGGGTTTCATTGGGAGCAGTTTGCGCTGCCTCCGTTCGAATAAGTTGATAGAGATATCAGAATTATTCTTGACATCTCCTTTTGGGACAACGCATGGAACCCCGTTTCTTTTCAAAGCCTCCTCGATCATCTTTATCTGACTACTGGAACGCACCATAACCGCAACATCTGTTGAATCATACACACCTCGCTCGTCAATTTTCTCATTCATTTCAAGTTTGTTCAAAGCTCTGGCGAGGTTTTTGCACCTTTCTTTTGACCTCTTCCGAATCTCAGCAGCGATAAACTTAGCTTCTTCTCTTTGATCCCAAAGACCTTGAATGAAGACCGAGCTGCTTGATTCTGACATAACTCCTTCTTCAAGCAAAAGCGTTTGCCCAATAGATAAGTCAGATTCGACATCTGCGCGTGTGCTCGATTTCTCATCAGCGACGTTTCGAGAGGAATGTTTTGAAGCAAACTCGGCAGCTGAAATGGCAGCAGCTGGGCTTATATCGAATGATGTGGGATCAATAGAAGCATCATTGGCATAATAGTCTCCACCAATCAAAACATTTGCTGCATTTAAAATGGGTCGTGGCAAACGGTAATTTGTAGATAAAGGGACTACTAAACCTTGTGGATAGTCTTTGCGAAAGCCGTCAACTGTGAGAGAAGGAGCAGCTCCTCTCCAACCATAAATTGACTGGTTACAATCTCCAGCGCAAATAATTTTTGGTACATGGTAGCAGATAAGCTCATTACTTTTTGATTTCCTAAGGGGCTGATTTCTTATTAGTACCGGCATCAAGGTTTTCGGTTTTGACCCGTCATAGCGTTGGCTTGGAACATGTCGTTTCGCTTCATCGTCGTCAGGCCCTCGTATAAATAATCGAAGAAGCTTATGTTGGGAAACACTTACATCTTGGTATTCATCAAGAATGACCTGTTGCAGTTTCGATCGTATGGCGTTGCATTCCTTTGGATTGCTAATTAAAAAATCATAGGCCATCAAAGCTACGTCGGAGGGGTCAGCAGTGCCCATAGTGGCATGCATTGTCTGTTTTGAGGATGGTCAAATTTAGTGAATTGAATATTATACTATGTGTAGTTAGGATTTGAAAAGGCAAGTTCACATACCTGATAATCACCAGCGACATCAAGCGCTAAAACGGCTGCATTCTGTGGGATACCCAGCCTCATGGCAAGCTCGACGTAATCGTCTTTCGTCAAGCTATTATTGTTCACTTCTTCATCAACACCGAGAAACTTGATGGAATAGGCATATGGTGTGGAGAGGACTCCTGCCTCTTTCCACAACTCAAGACATCTCATAATGTAATGTACCAGAGTACCGACAGACTGTTTCGAGTCTTCCAATGCAGTTCTATACCTCATCAACCTCTCTTTGTCCGATGTGTTGATCCTTCCCAAACAGCTCCTTATCCTACTCTTCATTTCCCTTGTGGGAATGACTCGCAACGGAATATCATTCTTATTTAATTTTCGCAAAATGTTGATAGCGAACAGGTGGATTGTACCGCACCATAATGTCGACTCTAAAGATTCTTTTGAAGGTAATCCAAGTTTGTCGTGACTTTCTTCTCCCTCTCCGTATAACATGTGCAAAGCCTTGGTTTTCAGAGATTCAGCATCTCTACGTGTAAAACTCAAAATAATCATTTTCTGCGGTTCTATTTGTTTGGTGCGCAATAAGTGTGCCACCTTTCCAGCGAGAACCGTTGTCTTTCCTGTTCCAGCACCCGATTCCAAGAGGATGGCGGGAGCATCTGATAATATGGAATTGTGTTGATCGACATCCATTAGAAAGTTATCTCCCAACAGATTCTTTGGTAATTTGATGGGATTACTTTGGGGTTCGTTTTCCTCCAGGAAATCTGCATGAAATGGTGCGATGGTAGAGGAGATAGATTGATCCAATCGGTCCAATCTTCGCTGTCGACGGGTTTCAAAATCCATGGCAAACGTGAACTCGTCGTCGGCTACACGTGATGATTCTATTACCGCTGGTATCGATGATTCACTGGTGACTTCTGGTAAAAAGGGTTGGACGTTCTCTCGTCTGAAAATTGATTTGAATATACTCCTAGTAGCTGGTGGTGTCTCAGTGAAGGCCTGAACACAGGCTGTCTGTACCATTATTAGCCGCAACAGGCATGTTGGCGAGTTCATGTATATTTGTAAAATTTTAGTCAAATTTTGTCCCCGTGGCAAACCCCTCAGTGTGTAGTGTACGTGTAGTTAATAGCTTGGATTCGTTTTGGCTCATAAGATAGTAATTCAGTTGATATGGGTGCCAATACTGAGCCAATTTCAAATTGGACGATGAATATAATAAACTTGATGACAGTGATGATTTCCTGTTTTCAGGATTTTGTGTGTGAGATTTGTGATTTGTGGTTGTCAGAGATTTGGAGGGTAAAATCCTCCCAATATTCAATATTGCCCCCACCACCCAAAACCATAAACGATAAAAGAAGGGAACTTGCTCTTAGTAATTTGTGCGCGCTACAACCAAAACACTTTTTTCCGTTTAGAACTGCCGATGCGATGGAGCTAGGAGCTAGATTAGACTGCAGGCCAGCCAAACGTATGATACATACTGGTCGTATTCAATGCTTGGTTGCACGTTGCACATCAACCATCTCCAACCTTCATTCAACGACCAAAGGTGATTTGTAAATCTGATCCCTTCACAGCCAAATATGACGAGTAATAAACCCCAAAACATGCCAGACTACCAAAACATCGATTACAGAGGCTTCGCATTCGCCGTCCACAAAGTCCACGGGATGCTCCTCTTGCACTGCACACGCAAAGCAAAGAAAGGTCCCCATTTCCAATTACCTGGTGGGCATATCGACGAATATGAATTTCAATATGCAGCTGAAAAATGCGGAACTGGTGCTTCTGCCAATGATGTTTTATTAGAAGCAGCCAAGATGGGGACGGCTAGGGAGCTGTTTGAAGAAACCGGGATCGATATGCGAGGACAGCTTGATCGTCTGGATCCGGTCCGTTTGTTTTCAGAGGACTCAGGAAGCTACTCAGGACTGCCTTGTATGTTACAGAATAAATGTTATTTTAGTCTCAATATCTCGGATGACGATTTTCCGATTAGCGATGAAGGAGAGTTAAAACACCCCAATGATAACAATGGATACCATTTAACTGTGAGTGATAACACGGGTGTTTAACTAATATTGGTTGAGCGAATTGAGCCACATAAACCACAATGCAGAAACTCAAAAACACTTTTTTCTTGTTGCTCTCTTTCCCAAAATAGTTGAGAATATCGAACGAACATTCTGGTTATATATTTGAGAACGACCCAAAAGAATCCATAAAAAAGATCGACAAACATAGTGGAGGAACTGGAGGAAGAGCACTTCGAATATCAATGAACCCCACAAAAATAGATCGTGGAATGGAAAATGACGATGTATCAAATAGCCGGACTTCAGCTATTGAAAGAGGATACAAGCAATCATTAGACCTAGCGCCTGCGCCGAAACGACATGGAATCTTTTCTTGTTTTTTTTGTTAAAAATGAAAAAATGAAATCGTGGTAAATTAAAAATGTGTCTTTAGGTAAAAGGTGTTTACAGTACCGTGTATAAAGCAAGTACAAGTATCGCTGTTTGTACCTTGTGAAATAAAGCAATCACCATACACCAACAATCACATGAGTGAGTCTACTTGTAGAGAGAATTTTTTAAACCACATACATACTCTCGGTACAGCAGAACAAAATTCGAAAGTGTAGTACTTACTGTAGAGGAGGATCGTTATTTAGAAGGGCTAAATAATCTCTTGCTCGAAATAATTAGCCGTCCAGTCATAATTGCCCCCTATTTCAAACGTCGCATGCTCACAGTAGAATAGAATATTCATTTGGCGATTGTTGACGCCACTCACTTTTGTTTTATAACTTGGAACCGTGTTTATTACCAACTAATAAAACCAAACGTCACAGGCAGGAGGGCACAGCATCATTCCAGTGTGCAAAATGCAAACACAGCACCTTCCAGTCAAGCCAAATATGGCGAGCCCTCTCGCTCTTCGGAGAGCACCTTCAGGAGAGCTCCGTATTGCGAGACCTCCCACCACTCCTACGTGGAATACTATCCAGAGAGCGCCCTCTGGAGAACTCAGTATGGCGACACCTCCTTCCACTATCCAGAGAGCACCTTCAGGAGAGCTCCGCATGGAATTGCCTCCCACTGGCCCTAGGGAAAACAGGTCTTCCGCTATCTCAAGAACTTCGTCCTTCAGAAGTCAGATCTCGAGATCGTCTTTCAGAAGTAAGATCTCGAGAACTTCATCCAACAAAAGTCGGTCTAGTATGACGACGGTACGTCATCCCGTTCTCGATGATGCACTATTTGCACCGCCACCGAAAAGACCGCAGTCTCTCGAGGTCACCAAGGATCAGTACTTTCAACAGAAGAGAGATGTTCAATCTACCTTACCTGCCTTCCATGAAATAAAACATAGTGGAGAAGTCAATGCTCGCTTCTCGCTCAAATCGTTGCTTATTAACAAAAAATGGCGTCCAACATTTTGGATAATGTATGGGAAGAATAAATTATTGTTCTTTAGATCAAAGACGGATTTTGATGAATGGGCCTCTAATCCATTTTTACGAAAACAAGAGAGAGATAAATTGGTGAAACTTACTGTTGATGTTGTCAATGATATGTATAAACCAGGGCTCAAGATTAGAGGATATAAAGCGACACCAGTGAGAACAAAGACCACTCGTGAAGGTCCCTTGAACGCTTTTAAGTTGGAAAGATGGTTTTCCTACGGGCCTTCTGTTGTCGCAGCTTTTGGTGGCAAAAATGCATGCCAAGTGGGGTCTCTTCGAAGCATAATGCATGAAATGATCAAGAGGTCTGGTAACAAATTTAATATGGAGGTCAATGAAGGATTCAATTATCCAGAAGGTGATGCTGAGAGTGGTTACAATTCGTCGGACGCTAGAGAAATTCGAATGAACCATTCAAATTTATCCTTTTCCACCATGTCATTGGATTCCCAGCAGAATGAAACCAGGCAAGATTATCAACAACAACAACAACAACAACAACAGCAGGAGAGGAAGCTTCCTATCAGAGATCTTCGAATGAACCACTCAAATTTATCCGTTTCTGCCATGTCGTTGGATTCTCAGCAGAATGAAACCAGGCAAGATTATGAACAACAACAACAGTGGCAGAAGAGGAAGCTTCCTACTAGCTCGAAGATTCTTTCAACATTCAGATCCCGCGGCAATGATTCCATTCGCAGTGAAGATGGTTCAAAATTCCGACTGCCAATACCACGCAGTTTGTCACGAATGTTACCACCTCGCGTCCCTTCTGGAAGACGTGAATAATTCAAAATAGTTCGAAGACAAGGTTGAATTCGTAAAATGCATTTTTAGCGAGGTTGACCTCTGGGATAAAATGGATTTGCGACCGGAATGAGTACACGACGTACGTACAGTACGTTTACATGAAATCAATTCATAGAATTTCTAATTTACAATAAATAGTGAAATCAATCTCTGGGATGAATGAGTATATGTAGTCAGTCGACCCAAAACAGGCATATCTTGATGTGAAACCAAAAAATGATAGCCTTAGGGCAGAGTTGAACTACCGACCTTGTCATTACTAATGACATGCTCTAACCAACTGAGCTACTAGGGCAATTCTGGCTCAGGTACAAACCATCAATGTATGTTTACTTTCAACATACATTATTAATAGTACCAAGAAAGGGGTTGATTAGTACCCCAACATCTCCCCAAGTCAAGAAAACAGAAAACCGTCAAATCGACCTCTCAACAACTCTCTCAAAACGAAAAACGAAGCACCAAGCACCAACCAAGACATTACTCATCATTTAAAATCAAACGTCCTCTGTCCAGTTGAGTTGGTAACAAACAATAACATGCTTGAGGAAGTTCTGAATAATCCAAATGGATCCCCTTCAGAGACTTCAAGGGCTCTTTTGTCATTTGTCCGTCAAGAATTTCCTCTCGGTGGAACAGCAGCTGAAGCCCGCTTCGTCCATTTCTTCCCTTCACTCCTGGAACGAGTCTTTGGACCAGTGATTGCCAACTCCCTCTCGCGAGAACATGAATTCACTGCTGAAGAATTGAAATTGATTGGAGCGGCATGGATGATGCACTATCGCCCGTGGACTTCTAGCTCGTCAACTTCCGAGGCGTCAACGTCAACTTCAATGTCATATTCTCCATACAGCACAAATGCATCTTCGGCTCCCAAACTTGAGTCCGATCCTGTAATTCAATTACTATCCTCCCCACTGCACGTTGCGACCAAAACCGCATCCAAAAATCGCTCAGAATCGGAATCGGTATCGGCGCAGCAATCATCAGGAAGGGCACTTTCTTTTTTCCAGATTTTGACATGTCAATCCGATCTCGAACTGCACATTGTCCGAAATGCACAGTCGTCCTTTCCCTTCACTGAGCTCCCTCGTGATATGCAGAAGGCACTCATCCATCTTGTTGAAATATCGTCAACAGAAAGTCCAGTACGTTTATCGGTTTCTCCAACATCTCCACAGAAATTGACGGGTTGCCTTTGCATCAATCCTCTGCAACAGAAGGAATTCGTCCGCATGATGCGTCAAATCATCTCACGATATTCATTTGGTTTCGACCGTGGTGGTGCAGGTGCGGGATTTCAACATTCGGTCAGTTCCAACATCCACTCACCCACGTTATCATCTGGAAGAAGCAAAAATCAACCATATTCTCCGGCATCGGCGCAGCAGGACGTGACTTCCATGAAACAAAATCTTCTACTCAACCTCTCTCTTTGCGAATATTATTTCATGTTATTTTGCCGATTTCCTCTTGTCTTGGGCAAAATGAATCAAGTCAATAAAAAATCAGCATCCTCAGGCTCTTTGGCATCATATGGTGCAAATCGATCTAGATATAGCGGTCTTCCGTTTGGCGAGAAGGCATATTTCCATCTTCTTCGGGATTACATCAAGTACTACTTTCCTCATGACTACGAGGGGGGGGATAAAGTTTATTCCGCTTCTACACGTACACAAATGCCTACACCCCACAATAGAAAATATGAAACAAATGAGCTCTTCGTCCGACTTATGATTGGATACTGGCTTGAGAAACATGTTTATACTAACGCAAAAGATGCAACGGCAAACCTATCCTTGGAGATGGCAGGATTGGAGTCAAGTTACGATCTAGCTCAACTTTTACCTGTGCAAGACATGTGGAGTTTGAATGGTGGAATGGTAAACCAAAGCCATCAGAGTTATGATGCACCGCCGAAGCAAGCGCAGCGTGCAACCAAGATCCTTGTGGAGCACCTTGTTTGTGATCCTGCTATAGCAAGGTACTGTCGCGATTTCGGAAAATGGGAAGAAATGAAGGAAAGTAGTGGTGCAGATAAACATGAATGGCCAATTTCTCTTCCACAGTCCATTATACAACCTTCCTTGTATAACTATATCCGGACGGGAATGAGATATGGACCAATACATGTTTCGAGGAGTTCATTCTACGCCGCCATGGATTTGTGGTTGATGTGGTTAGAGCCATGGAACGTTCAGCGTAAGTTGTTTCAAATATTTCATTAAATGAAGATCACGTAAAATGATGATGACTCCTCACCCGGGCTTACTTTATTATTTTCAATCTTAGGCAAGAAAGTATCAGGTGCCACAATGCAGGCAAAGGAGTTATTTCATAATGTCGCCACCCATATGAGCAGCCCAAAGAGGACATCTAATTCTACCCGCCAAAAAGTACAACAATATTCTGTGTTCGCGACGCCAAAACCAAACCAGGCTAGCAAATACACTGATGTATGGGAACCCTATGTTGCAGCAAATCTTCACTTTTATCTTGTCCCTCTGGCAATATTCCTTCGCAGGGCACGTGAATTAGATTTCACCCGCGGTGACTTTCAGAAATCTATGGATCACTTGAATAGGGTTATTCGTGTCTTCACTCCCAAACTTGTGAAGTCCATCGATTTGCTTCTTGATAATCAAGAAGCAGGTAATAAACTTAGAATAATTGTCAATCACCACGAAGATGCTCTGGGTCAGTTCTGTCCTGCGCGTTCTAAAGACGGAGCGAAGAAGTGGAATTTGAAAATGCTGCAGGAAGAGATGCACAATTTGCTCGAAGAGATTACAATTCAACACGAGAAAACTGTCGGAGAGCAGCACTTTATAGAGAGAATTGTTGCCAAGGTTGAAGGAGTTTTTGGATCCAAAGCAGAAGAAATTGTCATTTCGAAACTGGTGCAGAAGGCCAAAGTGATCGTCAAGTTTCCCCAAGACTACGAGGTTGTGCCCAGTGCCAAACGTAGAAATGGATTGTTTAGAAATCCAAGTAGCCTTGATAAGGCAGTTACAGATAGCAACTATTCCCCAGAAAGGGAAAGTAATGGAATCATCACTGACAAGGGTCGAGAGCAAATTCTATATGGCTCAAGAATGTGCGATCCGATGGATGTCAACTTTCTCGGCGACCCTATGTACGCTAGGCCAAAGAGCAATGAAATTGAAATCTTGGTGAAATGGGCTTTGCTGCTATCGAACAAACTAAATGTGTACTTTGGTCTTGATGTGCCCCAGCAGAGTAAACTGTATGGCATTGAGAAGAACGTAACCACCGAGCAGCTCGCAAAAGAAGGGGAAGAAATGAATAAAGTTGGCCTTTTTCGTTTTAACCTCCGCTTCATTGCAGATAAAAGGAACTGGATTACGATGTTTGTAATTTGGAGAATTGTGTGGTGGAAATTGACAGGTTAGATGGAAGAGTATGCTCTACTGAATCGAAATGATTTTATCTGATGTACGAGTACGTGTAAGATAACCCACGGTGCGTATCATTTCTATCAATACTTAGTATGGTACACCACGTACACCTGTTCGTAAAGTAAAATTCAATCTAGGTCTATTTATGTGCAAATTAGTTGTTCTACTGTTCTACTTATCCCAGCCAGGCATAGATTGTAATGCAATGACTACCTGTTGTGCATCGGAAAGGTTATTGTAATGACAAAAGGAAATCCGAACGATACCACCAGAATTCCCTTTGCACACTTTATCGACATTGAATTCGGTCTGAAGGATCTCAGTTGTCAAGAAAGACCCGCACCGAATGTCGATGTGGTGCTGAGAGCACCACTCAACAATCGATTTAGATGGTATGGTGGTGTGTAGAAAGGAAACTATGGGGAGATTGTGATTATCCCCGATAATTTGCACGAGTTTGCAGCTTCTCAATTTGTCAACGACATAATCTATGCACTCCTTTTCAACGAGATTAATACGTCGGTACGCCTCTTTCACAAGATCTTGACACAACACTTTACTGATCAACGAGTGTTTCGGAGTCTGCATTGGGTCTTCGCCTGTCTGATACGAGTTGTTTACGTCGTCCTGTAACATTAAATCGCGCTCAAACGAGGCAAGAGCTGCAAAATAACACCCCAAACCTATGATTCCACTGCAAGCCTCGTAATTTATTGTGCCAGTTTCGAGCATTCTGTACGGATCTGTCTCTTCTTTTGGAGATTTCGTTGCCAGATCTTTCACAGCATCATTTCTTCCCACGATAACTCCAATATGTGGACCAAACAGCTTATGATATGAGACGCAATACCAGTCTACTCCAAGCTTATCTACAGCAGGGTATAAATGAGGTGCCGCAGCTACGCCATCAACAACGATGTGAGCTCTTGGACATTTTTGGCGGACTTCTTTGCACAAAGCTTGGAGGTCGCGAGCCGACCCCAAAATGTTGGAGGAATGCGATATACAGACGACGCGAGTATTATCCGAGAGCAGGTCGTTGAAGTGAGTTGAAGCAAAACAATGTTCCCCCAAAAACTCACTTGCTGATTGTTTCCGTGTCCACCACACAATTTGAGCTCCAGTCTCTCGAGCAGCGTTTTTCCAAGGGTTCACATTGGCAAGATGGTTTTCTGATGCCAAAATCACTTCGTCGCCTTCGGACAAGAAACCACTGTCCACAAAACGACGAGCAAGTCGATCAAACAAAGACGAAGCATTGGCACCTAAAAAGACCTTGTGGCGGTCACAAGAGCCTCCAAGCAATGTCATTGACATGGCTCGTGCATCCTCTTTAGATTTCTGTCCAATGATGGATCGATGGCGATGAGATAAAGATTCAACCATAGATTGAATCACTTGAGTCGGCACTTGAGAGCCTCCAGCATTTTCCAAAAAGATGCGAGACTTACTTTCAGTTATAGAGCTGTCGTCTTTGTTAAAGTACGGATATTGGCTACGGGCGAACTCTGTCGTGTCCCCTGGACTGGGATTGAACTTGTGCTTTTCCTTTGTCTCCTTCGAATTTTTGGGCTGGTCGTCAGCTCTTTTCATTCTTCTTTCAAACATGCCCCATCTTATTTTGTTCAATATCATTGCTTTCGATGGTTGAATCAGATCTTCGTCTTTTAATTGAGTAGCAGATTTGTCCTCTGCATGCACGCACTTCCACCCAAACGTTTCTTTGGGTTCTTTCAGACGATCGCCGCTAACAACGTTGGGAATCACCCACATCTTCAGCAAATCGCTCAATACTTCATTATGCAAATCCTCCGCATGGTCCAATCCAGTGGCAGTATCCTGCGACGGAGGACAATTTACTTCCAATAAGAATGCAACAGGTATCGTACTCGTACGATGATCACCTTGCTGAGTACACGCACCGCCGGTACGAACAGTTTTATGAGACAATATAAAATCGAGACCAAGATATTCAAAACCCTGATTTTTCTCGCCGCCCTGAACATATGATGCTGTTTTTTCTGCGAGTACTTTGACGGATGCTGCAACCGACGGAAAGAATTCGTGAAGCGGTACAATACCGATAGACTCATCATGAGAGTTCCCCTCCTTCAGATCAAAGTCTGCCAGGATCTCTCCTGCAAACTTTGATTGGTCATGACTATTCGCACAGCAGTTTGTAATGTGCACAGCAGGGTCAAAGTCGTCGACAACGATACCTTCACTATCCTGTTTTGGACCATTCTCATTCTCATCTTCGTTCATATGGCACTCAAATTGCTCATTAGCAACGTGTAGGAAACACCGTTTGTGGACGTATGCTCTACCATTCATCATGACCGCATAAACTCTAATGTGGCATTTTCTGCCCTGGTACAATATCGGCGGCCAGCTATACTTTTGGGCCACATAGCGATGGTTCTCGTGAAGGGGTGAACGTTCTTGGTCAAGGAGCATCGACGATGATGAGAGAGAGGAGACATTGTTGACATTCATAATCCAAATACCTCCATATCCATTGGAGTTTGCATCTTTGATAACCCAAAGATTATCAGGTTCTAGAGCTTGTTTTTGTTTGAGAGGTGTGTTGTACTCTGGATCCAAATCTTTCAGGACGCAATTGATTCTACTACTTGTACGTCGAGGTCGGTTGCATCGCATACGATTTGAAAAAGATTCAAGACCTGACCTCCCTCTGAAACAATGCGTTTCCAATGGTGCAAAATACGGATCCATATCATTCTCACTATTTTCTGCGTGTGAAAAAATGCGCCCCAAGACCCACTTATCATCCAAGATCTCGATTCCGTTGGGCAAATGGGAATAACAGCGTGCGTCGTTTCGATATTTCTTCGTTTCACTTCTAGGGGCATTCTCCCAAATAAAATGCAAGTTTTCATTATCATTTTCATCAAAATTATCAGCATTGTCAGCATTGTCATTGGATGAAGATGTATACCGGTACTGGTAAGGGCTGCAGTCTATCCAATGCCGGGGCAGGAGGGGTTGCAGTCTTCCATACGCTGCTTTTCCAGTGATGGAATATTTAAATCTGTAAGTGGAACTCAGCGATCCATCGCTATATTTATCATTGGTGCTCTGAGGAAACTCTGCAATCATGACGTTGCTGGGATGATGTTCGATGTGTTCAATGTGTTCGAGTGTGGTGTTTGTTGTGTGTTGTGAGTTTTGATTATCATTAGTATTGCTTTCCATGATTGCTTGTTTTGTGTCTGTTGTGGTTGTGCGTTGTGAAGTTACATTCTGTTGCTCCCACCGATCGGCGGATCCGGCCGGCCGTTCTATTCTGGCTTTGGCTTGTTCCCTCCTTGCTCTGCTGTCGCTTCTGGCGCGCTTATCCATGTCTAGAGAGAAAAGAGTTTCGTGGGGTTTGTTTTCGAATTTCGCGGAATGCATTGGAAGATTTGAGTTGGATGGAGAATCAGGATCAGTACTGGAGTGAGTCAACAACGGCTACCAAGCAAGGAAACAATTCAATTCAATTCAATTCAATCGATCCGATATCCAACCCGCTTCCACTCTTGATTCTTCTTATTGAACGCATTGCCATCCCAAACAAATTACCAACAATGAACTCGTGGAATGAACGCGCGCCATTATCTGGCATCGTCAATCAACATTCAACAATGTCATCAGTCACAACGACCCCGTCAACGCCGTCTACGCAATCAGCACCGTCAATACCAATGCCGACAAAGCCAGTCCAAACGTCTACGCAATTACTACCAATGCAAGAAGAACAGTCAGCACTCACTGTAATTCCCAAGTTCATCGAACCAGAAACCATCCTTGGTGGTCATTCTTACTTGTACACCCATCCATCCATTGAGAATCAGCAATGCAATGCAATCAATCAATCAATCATGCCCGAATCAAATAGAATCCGCAAACGCCCAACCATCCGAACTCTGCCAGATGAAGTAGTTGCTCACGCCTCAGCTTACCTCTCACCGCCATCGCAAGCTCTTTTCGCAATCAGCCAATGCTGCACTCCGCAAGCAACCCAGCTAACTGTCACCCAGGCGAAATGGGACACACTGAATTTTGGTCTGCTTGAAAAAAGAACAGCTTCCAAGCTGACCGATGACGATCTTGCCAAAATATTGAATCTCACCAACGCAAAAGATGCTCTCAAAATTTTGAAATTGACCGGATGCGCGGGAATTGTCGGTTCCGGTCTGAAGCCATTGATGAATTCCACCACGCTGGAAGAGATTGACCTGCGTTTGATCCACGAGAATAACAAATTTTCCGAGCTTCGTGTATCGAAAGCTATGCTCGATGAAGCGACTTTGGTCCCTATCTTGTTGAGCATGCTCCCGCCTAATCTACCCGGCCCCGCTGGGACTGCGCGTAGTATGTGTAGTAGTTCCCTCTTGCTCATTCGTTATCCAAAGCATTGGCGAGATAAGAAAAGCGCTATATTGGCAGAATTCCTTCAAAGCTTTGACGCAGCGTTAAAAGGTAGGAAATATCGTTGTTGCAGCGAAAATTGCGATTTGCCCTGTGGGGATGCTCATGATGAGATATACTTGCATCAAGAAGGGGATTTTTATGGAATTGCCAATTACCTTTGTACGCGCTGTAAAAAGACTTTTTGTGACCTAGAATGCCCTGTCGAATATTGTGAGAAATGCGAACATCATTCTTGCATGGATTGCGATCCTACCTTTGAATGTGATGAATGTAACGAGACGACGTGTATGAGTTGTACCATGATTGGGATATGCGAGACATGTGGAAAGACTACGTGTGACGAATGCAGCCCTGTGTTGTGGTGTGATCACTGCGAAACATCAAATTGCTTGGATTGCGAGCCCATGATATTTTGTTCGAAAGAAGGATGTTATTGTCATTCGTGTATTGAATGCTTCAAAGTTTGGCATTGCGATCGATGCGATGAGGACTTCTGCTTCGATTGTGCTTGGCCAATTGAGTGTCATTGTTGTGACAGTTTTTGCTGCAACAATTGCAGTTGTGATTGAGAACCTGAATTTTATTGGTGATGTAGCTGTCTTCCGTGGTGAGGTATTTCAACGCCAGCTAAGTTTAGCCAGTAGCGACTCATAGCAACTATGGGGTAGACATATGAGTAATACGGTAGCTCAGGCAATATATTTATGTTTACCACTAGTACACGTAGGCTGGCATACTGGTATCGAATGGTATCGTGAATTGTAATAAGATGTATCTTAGTAATCAACAATATTCAAACCAAAATGGAGTATACACTGAATAGTCACCAGCAGTTTCAAAATCAAGAAGTTGTTCAACAGGTTTGAGATGAGGCGATTCAAGATCTGGTCATTGGCTATGCACAACTCTACAACATCGGGGCTTCCGAGGCATACATATTTCTTTTCGGGGCCTGAAGTTCCATATGTTGTCAGTTAAGATTTACATGCAACGCTTTCAATCGCCTTCAATCTAGTTTCGACCAGGATACTCGTGGTGCGACTCGCGATTTACTATAAAAATTGCAAATAAACTTTATTTTGGATTAAGTACTGGATGGAGAGGTGCATCGTAAACCCTTTTCTTTAGCTGGATTATTGCAACGAAGAAAGTTGCCTTCGATGCTTCGGATCAAGGAGCACTTTTGTCATAAACAAATCATGTTTCCATTTCATACAAATGCAAGGGCACGTCGTGCTTCCTGCTTTAACATCATCCATGTCTCGAGGACGCCGAATATGAATCTCTTTGTGCGTCTCGGGAAGGCAAGGGAAAACACCAGTCCATCCTCCCATTCAGACTCGAACAGTGTCATAGCGCTCCCATTCCACGATGTTTTTCATTAACATTTAGAAAGGTTCTATGAATCCAGTGAATCGAGAAGGAGCCTTTGCGAACACACTGTAAGAAAGGATATATTGTATCTGCTACATTACAATTAAGATTCTACCATCATTCCTATCCAGGAAATGAGGCACTACTCCAGGTAAATACATGTGAATAAGGTACGTGGTGTACCAGGTATCATTAATTAAAAATGAATTCAAATAAGACTGCTCATATGATATGAACATAGGTAATTGAACGATAGACGTAGGTCTAGGAAACAACTCCAATCGTTATAAATTACTATTTCAATCGTTGATTATGCATATTAAGCGGGCGCACTTACTTAGACGTAATTACAGTAGACTCTGTCTTGGT
>Ga0115005_10001792_pt1 | contig 17195 bp, 14 predicted proteins | sample ArcOceMetagenome_FD_87163 | JGI IMG/M metagenome (GOLD analysis project Ga0115005, IMG submission 87163) | Marine eukaryotic phytoplankton communities from Arctic Ocean - Arctic Ocean - Greenland ARC118M Metagenome | ecosystem: Environmental > Aquatic > Marine > Oceanic | place: Arctic Ocean... | reverse complement strand
TTTTATAGGACTTATTTCCAATGATTCGTTTGGCTAAAAAATACTCGTAATTCAAAACTTATAAATGCATTTAAATTTCATCAAAAATACAGTTTTATTATTTGTTCTGACACTTCTTTCGTGCCGAAACCAATCAAATACGCATGCGCAAACACCTATCAGCGTGGGAGCGCAACAGACAGAAACCTATCTGCCGATTCTAAAAAATAAAAATATTGGCATTGTTGCCAATCAGACCTCGGTTATTTTTAAAGAGGATGGCTACACGCATTTGGTAGATTCTTTATTGAGTTTAAATATCGCTGTCAAAAAAGTATTTGCTCCCGAACATGGGTTTAGAGGGACTGCCGATGCAGGGGAAACTATTAAAAATGGGATTGACGTTTCAACGGGCATTCCGATTGTATCCCTTTATGGTAAAAACAAAAAACCAACTCAAGAACAATTAGAAAGTTTAGACCTTATTATTTTTGACATTCAAGATGTGGGTGCGCGGTTTTACACCTTTATTTCAACCCTCCATTATATAATGGAAGCCTGTGCCGAAGCGGGTATTACGCTCCTGGTTTTGGACCGACCGAATCCAAACGGGCACTATGTAGATGGTCCTATTTTAGATATAACTTATTCTAGTTTTGTAGGGATGCACCCTGTGCCGATAGTTCACGGAATGACAGTTGGCGAATATGCCAAAATGATCAACGGCGAAGGCTGGCTTTCTGGGGGTGTTCAATGTGATCTGAGAGTGATTCCTGTAGAAAACTACACCCATCAAACGGCGTATGAGCTTCCTATTAAACCTTCGCCAAACCTTCCCAATGCAAAAGCGATTAATTTATATCCTAGTTTGTGTTTGTTTGAGGGCACGAATGTCAGTGTGGGACGTGGGACGGAACTTCAGTTTCAAATTTTGGGGAGTCCTTTTTTAGAAGGAAGTAATTATAATTTCGAGTTTACACCCATTCCCAATGTGGGTGCTAAATACCCGAAACACGAAGCTAAAGTTTGTAAAGGATTGAATTTAAAAGACCATCCAAATTTATCTCAAATTGAATTGAAATGGCTGATCGATGCGTATCAAAACACTGAAAACAAAATTGATTTTTTTAATCCGTTTTTCACCAAATTAGCGGGGCAAAAATTATTGCAAGAACAGATTGAAAACGGTTGGACGGCTGATGAAATTCGCGAGAGTTGGAAAGCTGATTTAGAACATTACAAAACGCTTAGAGCGCCTTATCTACTGTATCCGTTGTAGGCCTTCTGTAACCCTGAAAAGGTTGTTTCAAAAGGTGTTTTAAGCTGCTATTTTCGGTCTCATTCGGAAAGGTGTCCACACCATACACAATACGTTCTCTGTCCATATAGATATAGGTTCCGAGAAGGCGGTCCCAAATGGAAAAAATGTTTCCGTAATTCGCATCTGTATAGGGCAGTTGGTAGTGGTGATGAATTTTGTGCATATCAGGCGATACCAATACAAAACTCAATAGATAATCTAGTTTCTTAGGCAATTTGATATTCGCATGGCTAAACTGAGTCGCCACTAAAGAGATCGATTGATACAACATGACAATCCCGATGGGCGCACCAATAATAAAAACCCCAGCAAGCGTAAACACATACCGAATCAAACTCTCTAAGGGGTGGTGACGGTTGGCAGTGGTCGTATCGACTTTATGATCTGAATGATGAACCAAATGCACCATCCAAAGTGGTGGGACTTTATGCTCTGTATAATGTGGTAAATAGGCGCCTACAAAATCCATCAACAACACGCCTAGAGTAATGTACAACCAAAGTGGCATTTCTGGAAGCCAGTTGAGAATTCCAAAATCATGAACGCCTACCCAATCGGAAGTATTCAGCAATAAAAAGGCCAAAGAAAAATTAATGAGAATGGTTGTAAAGGTGAAAAACAGGTTTGGAAGCGCATGTTTCCATTTGTTATACCCAAACTTAAATAATGGTAACGACCCCTCTAAAAGCCAAAAAAACGTCAATCCACCGACGAGAATCGCACTGCGATGCAGTGAAGGGATTGTTTCGAAATAGGCAATGAGTTGTTCCATGTTCTAGTTAATTTCTATAAATATACTTATTTTAATTTAGCTCTTAAGGCTTCAACGATATTAAATGTCGCGGGACATATGGCAACATTCTGAAGTGTGAGGTCTGAAATTTTCTCAAAACTTTTCCGATTTGTATGTGGATATTCTTGACAGGCCTTGGGACGCACATCGTAAATATTACAGGTATTGTCTTCTGCTAAAAACGTACAAGGAGAGGTTTTTAAGACATAATCCTGATCGTCATCAACATTCAGATAGGTGTCTATAAATTGACGTGTTTTAATTCTGAATGATTTTGAAATGCGCTCAATATCTTTCTTTGTAAAAATTGGACTGGTCGTTTTACAACAGTTGGCACATTGGAGGCAATCTGATTTTTTAAACTCATCCTCGTGCAATTTCTCCATGATGGCATCGAGATTTTTAGGTGTTTTTTTTCGAAGCTTTATAAAAAAGTTGCGATGGGCCTTTTTATTTTCTTGGACTTTTTTTGGAAGGGATTGTAATTGGTCTTGCATACTGCAAAACTAAGGATAAATAGTTCAGTATAAAATAAGGTTTTTTTGGCTAGTTAAACTTCCCATCCTTCAAACGTGTTTTATACGCTTTCAATTCTTTGACCACTTTTGGTGCTAGAATAATCGTGGACAACATGGTTGGAATCGCCATGAGAGCAAACGCTCCATCAATCAGATTGATCATCATATCTAAGGAGGACGTTGCTCCGATGATAATACTGGCGATGTAGAAATAATTATAGTAATGTTTTTTATCGGCACCAATTAAAAACGACAAACATTTGGTTCCGTAATAGGAGAAGGAAAATAAAGAGGAGATACTAAACACCGCTATACACACTAATAATAAATACTTCCCATACCCGGGCATGGCATTTCCAAAAGCTGCGGCGGTTAAACTGACTCCATTATCGGAAGACGTTTCCCACACACCCGTCACTAAAATTGCTAAGGCAGTAAGCGTACACACCAATAAGGTATCGATGGCGGGACCTAACATGGCTACCAATCCTTCACGAACAGGTTCATTTGTTTTGGCAGCACCATGTGCTAAAGGTGCCGTTCCTATTCCGGCTTCATTTGAAAAAGCACCACGCTTCACACCTAATAATATCAATCCGCCAACAAGACCACCAAAAAAGGCATCGCCTTTAAAGTTATCCGCTGCAAATGCATCCGTGAAAATCATACCAAAATATTTAGGAACGACTTCTATATTCACGACTAAAATAATCAGTACCGCTACAAAATAGAGCAACACCATAGAAGGCACCATTTTAGAGGCTATTTTACTAATGCGCCCGATCCCGCCAAGAATGACAACTGACGTGATACTCACCAATACCAATCCAATTATTAGATTAGAAGTAAGCCCTACTTCAACACCATTTGGCGTCAACAAAATATCATTGATCGCCTGCGTCAATTGATTGACATTAAACACGGGCAAAGCGCCTACCAACCCACAAATACTGAACATGATTGCCAAAGGTTTCCACGATTTCCCTAAGCCTTCCATAATAAAATACATAGGCCCACCCTGTATCATCCCTGCACTGTCCTTTCCTCTAAACATAATTGCCAAGGTGGACGTAAAAAACTTTGTGGACATCCCAACGATTGCGCTCACCCACATCCAAAAAATAGCTCCGGGCCCACCAATGGAAATAGCCACCGCAACCCCAGCTATATTCCCCATACCAATAGTGGAAGACAAAGCAGTTGTGAGTGCTTGAAAATGAGTGATTTGCCCAAGATCGTTGGGGTCATCGTATCTGCCGCTTAGTACTTGAAACGCATGACCAATAAGTCGAAAGGTTTCAAACCTTGAACGAATGAGTAAATACAATCCACCGCCAATAAGAAGTATCAGTAAAGGCAATCCCCATACAGCACTCGAAAAATCTGCAGTCAGTTTTGTAAGTTGTTCCATGAATAGTGAAGAATTATTGCAATAGGCAATGGATTCTAGTTACAAATATAACTTATTAGATCGCAATTGTTTTTTTATGAACTGGACATAAAAATTTCTACGGGTTGTAAAAAACACACTTCATCCCTTTTTCTTATCTTTGTCTCGATTTAAAAGGATTCGCAAGAATCTTGGATTTAATTTAAATACCCATTTAAAACGCCCCCTCATGAACGATGTTTTTGGAACTGCCATTTTGGATTATCAAGAAGGAAATCACACAGAAGACCTTGTCACTTCGACGAGTATTTCGGAAGAAGACACCTTACCACTCCCCTATTTATTTAGAGATTTTCCCGAGATGCCTGCCTTGGAGCAAACAGCTCTAAAGCTGTCTAAAGGAAGTGTTTTGGACGTGGGTTGTGGCGCAGGAAGTCACAGTCTCTATTTAACATCCAAAGGGCTGGACGTGAAATCCATCGATATTTCCGAAGGAGCCATCAAAGCCTGTCAATTGAGAGGTTTGAAAAATGCACAGGTTTTAGACGTTATGAATGAAACCGCGTCTTTTGATACCTTGATTTTACTAATGAATGGTTCTGGAATATTTCAATCGTTGGCACATACGCCTTTGGTATTGAGTCATCTTAAAACACTTCTCAAACCGGGAGGTCAAATTCTAATTGATTCTTCGGATATAAAATATATGTATCAAGATGAGGATGGTGGATATTGGATGGATACCAATAAAGATTACTATGGCGAACTGGATTATACGGTGCGCTATAAAGGCGAAGAAGCTACCTTTAGCTGGATGTATCTCGATTTTGAACATCTAAAAATAGCCTGCAATCAGGTAGGACTCACATGTGAATTGGTTGAAGAAGGGCCTCATTTTGATTTCCTCGCGAAACTTACGGTCGATTAAAAATCAAATTTATAACTCACGCCTCCTAAAATCTGAAAGCCTTGAACCGGGTAATGGTTCCAACGGTTATAACTATTATTCGCTATATTATTGACTTTTACGAAGGCTCCAAATTGGTTGGTGATTTCATATGCAATCTGAAAATTCGCATCTAAAAAAGCATTGAGAGTGACATTGGGAGTCATGGGCTCTGGAATGAACGGTCCTTCAAAATTGGTCGTATCTTGTCTTGATCCCCAATAAAATAGATTGGCGGCGATGGATAATTTATCAGACAGTTGATAGTCTAAAAACAAAGAGGCTTCAAATTCTGGTAAGTTCCAAGCGGTGGGTTCTACATCACTAGTATATTTATAAAGATCGCCTTTCAGACGGACGTTTAGTTTTTGACTCATATCAATTTCTAAGGCACCGGAAATATTAATCACATCGACATCATCATACACAATTCCAAAGGAATTCCCTTGATTGTAGTTGTTGGGCGCTGATAAATTTTGAATGGAATGCGTTCTAAAAAGAGCTTTGTTTTGTTCACGTGTGAAACTCCCCTTTAGATCATATCCAATACTTTGAGAGAGTTTTCCTTTGGTACCCACAAACACTTTATAAGGGGTTGAACTTGGGCGGATGTCTAAAGTTGGCGACACAAATGGATTTATTTGAGCAAAATCGTAATAGGTGTTTTGATATAAATCGCCTTTAACTCCAGCGTAAGCCACCACAATTGAATTGACAACAGCATAGCTGGCTTCTACATTGGGGTAGATATAAAAGTCGTTTTTATTCTGTTCAGAATCCATCAAATAATACGCTTTAAATCCTACTAAAACGGTGAGATCATCTTGTACGTATTGATAGCTAGGCGCTACTGAAATTTGAATATTCCCATAATTTTGCGTTTCTAATCCATTATAATTTTTAGCAAAACTTCCTTTTAAATAATCTATTTTGATACTAGAATTAATTGGACTGTCAAGTACATCAAATTGGAAATTCGTTTCGCCTGTAAGATGGTATTCTTGTGAGTCATAAGCATCTGAAAATCGACGTAAGTGAATGTCTCCACTTCTAAGAATGCCTTTGGTAAATTGCAAATCACTGCCCAATTCTATAGTCGAATAGACTTGTTTTGGATCAAGAGCTAATGTTGTTTCAAATGGAAGTCCATACCAATTCACGGCTTGCCGTTGAAAGGCTGCATCTGTATTCCAAACAAGAGTTTTTAAACTTTTGACATAATTAATTTGAGCACTGCTGTTTGAAAAACCATCTTCAAATTGTAATCCGTCAATACCTCCTTGCGAGGAGTGGTGTTCTATATAACCACCAATGCGTTCTCCACGACCGAGGCGGTGATTGAGGTATAAATTTCCTAAAATTGTTCCATAATTTCCATAGCCTAAAGAGGCATAGTTTTGAAATAATTTTTCTTTTTTTAGTTTGTCTAATCTGACTGAAGTGCCTTTAGCTGGCGTAAAGGTGGAAGCTACAGGAATAGAAAAAATGGTGTACTTCACCGATTTTTGAGGCGTCTCAGAAACACCCATACGTGGCGTTTGCTTCAGCTTAAATGCATCCGATATCTTTGGAGTGTAAGGCTTTACAATAGTGACCACTTGCGTGTCAATCGTATCTTGAGAACGAGACTGTGGGGTTTGCGCTTGTAAATGATTCGATTGAAACATCACCATCAAAACGGAGACTAAACACAGGTGTTTTTTTAATCTAATAGTCATATAATTAGTTTTCATTTTGAGTATCTACTTCAATAGATGCATTTGTTTTAGCGGCTTCAGTTTTAATGCGTTCCAATTCAACTTGGGCTTCAGCAGCGACCTCCTTAAATTCTGCGAAATTTTGAATCACATTCTCTAAGATATAGGTAGCTTGAAATACATCGTCTAGTGCCTGAAAATTCTTAGCCATAATAACCAGTCCTTTGGAAGCATAATATTTATAACTAGAGAAGTTTTTAATCAATACTTGAACACTCTCATTGGATGCTTCATTGTTTCCATCAACATACTTAAAGTAGGCTTCAAAATACTGTGCTTCCGCCCCCATCTCGCCTGTAGCAATGGTTTTTACCTCTGCATAGGCTGAACGTGCTTTAGTTTCATCATCAGTTTTCATAGCAGCCCGTGCAATGATAATGTAGGCATCACTCTTTATATATGAATCTGTTTTAGAGTTATCGAGAATGAGTTCCGCATAACGAATGGCAGCATCGTAATCGTCTAACTGAAAATAGGTTTTCATTAAATTGGACTGTGCATACAAGCTGTTTTGTGGGTTGTTAGCTTCCAATTCTAATCGAGATAATATTGCAAGTGCAGTCTCGTATGTTTTAGAGGCCAATACGATTTCAGACGATTTTAACAAGGCAGATTCTGTAAACTCATTGGTCGATTGTTCATAAACAAAGGTATAATGTGGAAGTGCGTTCTCTGACAAATCACTCTTATAATATAATTCTGCGAGATAAAAATGAGCCTTTATAAGTTGCTTTCCTGTTGGGAAACGCGCAATATAGCCGTTAAACAAATCGATGGCTTTAGACGTGTTATTGTCAAGATATTGTTTTTCAGCAGCTTCATACGTGGCATCGTCCAATTCGCTATCCGTGACTCCAACATATTCCAAGGTTTGAACCCATGCGGCATAAGCATCGACTTGACCTAAGTCAATATAAATAGAGCGCGAAGAACTGATGGCTTGGAACGCTTCGGGAGTGGATGGATAGTTAACGGCTACCTTGTTTAAACTCTCAAGTGCTGCTTGGGAATCACCACGGTTGTATAACATCAGTCCTTTTCGCAACAAGGCTTTGGACACTAAAGCACTGGATGAAAAATCGGTAATTAATTGACTGTAATAAGGGAGGGCTTTTTCAGGTGTTCCTTGATTGACATAGGTATTAGCCAATTCAAACAGGGCTTGATCTTTTAAGTTCGATTTTTTAAATTTCATCACTTTATTTAAGCCTGTAATTTTATCTGAAATCTGACCTAAATAACCATGACTGACGGCTACTTGGAAAGTGGCATAATCCAATTCAATTTTATCAAGTTTTAACGCTTCTTGATACGCATCAATCCCAGGACTGTATTGAGTGGTTACAAAATAAGAATCGCCCAATCTTAAAAATGAGTCACTTAATAAAACCAAGTTTTTAGGTTGTGTTGAGATAAAAGACTGATAGGCTTTGATGGCTAGCGCGTACTTTTTTTGTTTGAAATAGGTATAAGCTAGATTGTATTCTAAATTTTTAAACTCATCAAGTTGAGCACTTTCGGTATTGTTTTTAAAGTCCGAAAATCCATCCAATGCTTCGTTGAAATTTGACAATTGATAGTTTGTTTCGGCTTTCCAATAGGTGGCTCTTGCTTTAAACACTGGATTTATAGCAGTTGACAACGAACCATCCAACAGCTCCTTAGCACCTGTATACTGGGCATTGTTATACAATTCTAAAGCTCTAAAAAAAGCGACTTTTTGGTAGGCTTCTTTATGAGCTGCACGCGACTTGTTTTCCAATAATTCAAGTGCTTCTTTAAAATTATTGGAACTGATATAGGAGTCAATCAATAAAGTTTCCACCTCAATTTTAAAAGCCGATTTTGGATAAAGGTTCAAAAATTCGGTAAGAACTTCAGGAGTGGACTGATACGGATTGCCAATATCATAACTGAGTTTGGCATAATTTAGCCAAGCATCTTCTTGAATGTTGGGACTGAAATCCATTTCAGAGGCATTCCGAAACGCATTCAAAGCTTCTTGTTTTTTGTTCAGATTGACATAACTTTCCGCTAAATGATAATAGGCATTTTGTGCAATGGCATTGGAGCCTTCTATGATTTTATTAAATTCATTAATCGCTTGTTGATAATCGTTTTGTTTATAAAACGCGTAGCCCAATTGGTAATAATCGGTATGATTCCAACGGCCTTTTTTTCCTTTATAGGCTTTTAAAAAGGGGATGGCTTCGGAATATTTTTGAAGATTGAAATAGCTTTCGCCAATAATTTTAGAAAGTTCCGACACTTCTTTGGATGAACTTTTTTCTAACTGTGCGGTCGCCAACTCGATGGCTTTTGCGAATTTCCCTAATTTGAAATTCAAATCGGCTTGGTAATAGGATAGGTTATTTTTATAGGCTTCGGTCTGTTCTACTTGCTTAAAATACTCGGTTGCTTGATCGTAATCATCGCCTTCATAGGCCATAAAACCAATGTAATATTTGGCTTGGGAGCCATAGGTTTTAGACATTTCAACTTTCTTTAAATAGGATTTAGCAGCTTTATATTTTTTGGTGGCATACAAACTGTATCCATATTTAAAATAGAAGGGCTCCATATTTGATTTTGAGATGGAAGCGCGGTCCACTTTCTCAAACCATTTACGGGCATAAGAGTATTTGGCATTTTCAAAATAATAGTTAGCCACTTCAAAAAAGGCAGAATTGCGTTTGGTACTAGAAGGGTAATGTTCTACAAAAGATTCTACGAGTAATTCGGCATTTGGCTGATTCAATCGAACGGCACAATTGGCATTGTAATAGGCGGCATTCGATTTTAAAAAAGTATCCGAAGCATTTAATTCTACAGAATTAAAAAGCAGTTGTGCAGATTGATATTGCTGGGTGTTATAGAGTGCTAATGCGGATTGAAAATTGACAGCTTCATTGGTATATACCGCCGATTGTTGTGCAAATCCAACACAAAAGAAACACAAAAAAACAAGTCGAACTAAACATTTTATGGAGGTCATATACGGAAGGCATTTTATTACATTCAAAGATAAAATATATCAAGTGGATAACGGAAAAAAATTGGCTAAATTATAAGCTCCTTAAAATATAACTAAAAGAATCCCGTTTAATGCAAGTGATATTTGATAATTGAGTCAAATAGTAATACTTTTATAAAAATTAATTTTTAGGTTACAAACATGTCAAATTCGGTATTAAAATTAGAAAACGTTTCCATTTTTCAAAATGACAACTTAATCTTAAGTGAGGTCAATGTCGATGTCAAAGAGGGCGAATTCGTGTATTTAATTGGGAAGACAGGCTCTGGAAAGAGTAGTTTTTTAAAAACGCTTTATGGCGATTTGAAATTGACTAATGGCGCGGGATCTATCGTGGAGTTTGATTTAAAAACCTTGAAAGAAAAAGAAATTCCTTTTTTGAGACGAAAATTAGGCGTGGTGTTTCAAGATTTTAAGCTTCTAAACGAGCTCAGCATTAATGGCAACCTAGAATTTGTTTTAAAGGCTACAGGCTGGAAAGACAAAGTATTAATAAACGCCAAGATTGAAGCGGTTCTGACAAAGGTTAAGATGCAGACAAAAGGCACTAAATTTCCGTATGAACTTTCGGGTGGTGAACAACAACGGGTGGCAATTGCCAGAGCACTGTTAAACGATCCAAAGTTAATTTTAGCCGATGAGCCTACGGGGAATCTAGATCCACAAACAAGTGTGGAAGTGATGGAAGTCCTTTTAGAGCTCAATAAAAAAGGACATACTATTTTTATGGCGACTCATGATTATGCTTTGATTTTGAAATACCCAAGTAAAACACTCAAATGTGAAGACACGAAAGTCTTTGAAGTTGTACAACGTAAAAACTAAGAATGCTTTCTATACTTATTCCAACATATAATTATAACATTGAAGCTTTGGTGGCCGAACTCCACGCCCAATCAACAGCTTGTAAAATCAATTTTGAGATTCTTTGCTATGATGATGGCTCGACAAACCTTGAGCTCATCGCTGCTAATAAGTCCATAGATGAATTGAAAAATACGACCTATAAAGTTTTAGATTCTAATATTGGGAGAAGTGCGATTCGAAACCTATTGACAAAAGATGCTAACTATGATTTATTATTATTTTTAGATGCCGACGTGATTCCCGTGAAAGATGATTTTATCTCGAAGTATATCACTGCATTTACAGAATCAACACAATTAATATTTGGAGGGGTCAATTACCAAGACAAAAAGCCAAACAATGAAGAAATGCTTCGCTGGGTTTTTGGAAGAAAACGTGAAGTTGTTCCTTTAAACGAAAGAAAAAAATCGGTTTACTTGAGTTTTCTGTCCTGCAATTTTTTAATTAAAAAAGATGTCTTTAATAGCGTGAATTTTAATGAAGAAATCTCACTTGATGCTCATGAAGATCTACTATTCTCTTTTAACTTAAAAGAAAATGATATCGCCATTTCTCATATTAACAATCCCATTTATCACCTTGGTTTAGAGAGTAGTGAAATCTATTTGAAAAAATCATTGAAAGGCGTAAAAGCCTCTCTTAGTTTGGTGAAAAATAATTTGATACATATCGAATATACACGTATTATTCGAACGTTTCATAACTGCAAAAAAATTGGAGTTAACTTTTTACTTGCATTGTTGTTTCCTGTTTTTAAAAATTCATTTGAAACAAATTTATTATCCAAAAAACCATCGTTGTTCATTTTTGATTTATACAAACTAAGCTACCTTTGTTATATCAGTAAAAACGAATAATGGCATCCATATCCGTAATCATTCCGTTATTTAATAAAGAACACTTTATTAAGAAAACACTTTTAAGCGTTCTGAATCAGACGTTTTCGGATTTTGAGGTCTTCTTAATTAATGATGGTTGTACTGATGGCAGTCTTGACATCGTAAATTCTTTTGATGACGAGCGTATCAAACTTTACACAACTAAAAACAAAGGGGTTTCTCATGCAAGAAATTATGGCGTTTCAAAGTCAAACTCAGATTTAATCGCATTTTTAGATGCCGATGATCTGTGGGAATCCAACCATTTAGAAAACTTATACAGCTTATACACGAGCTTCCCTAATTGTGGATTGTATGCCACTGCCTATTACAAACGATTCTTTAATGGTAAGAAGATGAACGCTCATTTCAATGGGGTATCCACGGATCATTTTGGAGTAATCGACGATTATTTCTTAGCTTCCACCATGGACAGTATTGCGTGGACTTCTGCTGTTTTAATTCCCAAAAAAACGTTTCGTGAAATTGGAGGATTTGATGAAGACATGCGTTCCGGTCAAGACACCGATTTATGGGTTCGCATAGCTCTCAAAGAACCAGTTGCATTCTCTGCTTTAGCAAGCTCTAATAAAATTATTTTAGATCCTCAACACCATTTGTCGTACTCGTCCAATCGAGTAGATCGCATAAAATTATTTGAAAATTTCAAACATGTGGATACTTCCAATACATCCTTCAAAAAATACATGGATTTGAATCGATTCTCTGTAGCTATTGAAAGAAAAGCTGCGGGTGACTTTAATAGTTATACGCGGTTAAAAAAAGAAATCAACCTGTCGAACCTTAATTTTAGTCAACGTATTTTATTAAACACACCTTCCTTTATAGTTGGTGTTCTTAAACAATTTCAAAACGCTTTATTACGCTGTAATATCTATCTGTCGCCTTATAAGAAACATTAATTTAGAATTTTTTTTTTAAGTATTTTCTTCAATAATTCGCTTCCAGTCCTTAGAAATAGTATCCATGGAAAATTTCTCAACACTCTTTTTGGCATTGTTCTTACAGCGATTATAGAGTTCGGTATCAGTCACAAAAAGATTCATCGCCTCGGCAAGTAAATCAGGGTTATTGTTTTCAATTAAGAGTCCGTTATGAGTATCTAAAATAATTTCGGAAGGTCCAGATTCACAATTTACAGAAATCACAGGAGTCCCCAAAGACAGGCTTTCAGCAAGCATTATAGAAAATCCTTCATAGTGACTCGTGAGAACCGTACACATGGCTTTACTAACAATTGGATACGGGTTTTTGGTGTATGGTAAGAAGATTATGTGCTCCAACAAGTTCATGGCTTGCACTTTTTCCTTTAATTTTATTTTGTCTTTTCCATCTCCTAAAATGACCAATTTTATATTGTTATCTATTAAACCGGATCGCTTGTAACCATCAATGAGTAATGAGAGGTTTTTCACTTCATCTTCAATTCTCCCAAAAAATATCATGAAGTTTTCTGGAAGTAAAAACGATTCGGATAGAGCAGTCGTGTGAGGTTCATCTAAAGCATTATAAATAACGTTTACATTTTCAAAATGATACTTGTCTGTAAGCTTAGATTTTATTGGCTTAGAAACCGTTACAAATTTAATGGCATTGCTGTATAAATAGCTAGCAATAATTTTGCTGTCTGGAATATAATTTTTGAGGAAAGCACTATGGACTATGAAAATTACTTTTTCATTGGCATAGAGTACTTTGTTTATTAAGAATTGTTTTAGAATACTCGGTCTTGACCTGCTATCAATTATAAAATCAAATTTTTGTACCCTTAAATAGTTAAAAAAGCTCCAGAATCGTTTAATTTTTCCAAAAAAAGAAGCGTTCTTATCTTTTAAAGCACCTAGATTTAATAACGTTCCTTTGTAATCATAATCTATAGTATTAAGCACACTAATAATATGTACCTCATATCCAAGGTTGTCTAACAAAATTGACAGTACCGCTGACGATTTTTCTGCCCCACCCTTACCTAACGAGGAAGTGACAATGCATATCTTTTTTTTTGCAGTGTTTGAAGGAGTCAAAACTTAAATGAAATTTTATTGAAACTCATAATGTAATCATTATTTGAAATTTAATCAAAATTAAAATATGTGTCATATTCCGAGGACTCTAAAATGAATCTTTTTCGGTCTTTAAATGCAGCATTGAAAATACTGCGTTCTTCCTCTACCTCTTTAGCAGAAATTTCTAATAGATCTGCTACACTATGGAACAAGTCATCAAGCATATAGGAGCGATCTACATCAATTTTGAGTTGTTTCTGTTCCTTATAATCATCCGACTGCCATAATAAAAATGGAACGTCGTACATGTCTTGAGTTGAAACATCCTCATTATGTCCTGCCATGTTACGGTCTTTAAATAATTCTTCCCCATGGTCTGACATATACAACACAAAACTTTTAGTGTTTAAAGCTTTAACTTTTTGAATGATTTCAGAAACCACAAAGTCAGTGTACAATACTGCATTATCATAGTGGTTGATTATTCTAGAAGTTTCATCTGATTTATAATTACTTAAGGGGGTATCTTTAAATTTATTGAAAGTGTCGGGATACCTATTTACATAACTAGCATGTGTTCCCATAAGATGAATTATAATGAATTTTTTGGAGGAAGAATCGTCCGACAGAACCCTTTCTAGTTCAGGTAAAAGTTCGGCGTCTTTTACTTTGCTATGGGCACCATATGTGGTAGTCAAAAATTTACTTTTATTAGATGATAGTGCGATTTTGGTAACTAGACTTTCATAGATCCCAATGGGTCTTTGATTGGACAACCAAACAGTTTCAAAATTAGCCTTATTTGCGAGTTGAATAATAGAACCATCTCCAATTTTATCTGGGTGTTCGTAATTTCCAAGAGTAAAGACCTTAGTGATTGAAGCTATCGAATGGGCATGCGGGCTGATGACATCATTGTAAATGATTAACTCATCTTTAAGAGAATTGAGTTTTGGGGTTGTCGGTCTGGGGTAATCATACAAACCAAAATGTGATCTGGAAGTCGATTCTCCCAAAACAATAACATACACCTCATCTTCTTGGCTGTTTGGTCGAGAAACATTGTTGAAATTACCAGTTTTATTGGATTTATAAGCTCCTAATTTACTAGATTCTGCATTGTACTCTATCGAGGATTTTAGTATTAAATAAGCGAGGTTGTAAACAATCAGTCCAGAAAACTTTAGAAATGCTAATACCAGCAATATATAAGTAGAGGTCAGAATCTTAGTCCGGGTTAAGGTATTATTAAAATCACGTAAAAGCGATTTAATTCTTAAGGTAGAAGTTATAATGACAAAAAGCATCAAGACAGAAAAAATTATGACTCTATAATCGACATAAAAATCAAGGAATTCAGCAGCTTCTGAACTGTTTGAATCGAATAACACAAATAATGAAGATGCACTCAAATAGGTCTCAAAAAAGTAGTAATAAACCGTTTCAAAATAAATTGAAAGACAAAACACAAGAAACGTGAGTGTTATATACCATAGATATAATTTACGATTCACAATAAAATAAACGGGGCTTACTAGTATTATAGAAAATAAACTATTTTCTATAAAATTATAAACTGTTGAAACTTCATACCCTTTATTGATAAGTTCAAAAACTACGGCAACAAAGACAGGAATCAAAAACTGATAAAATATTATTTTTATGATTTTAAAATTTGTCATTTCTGTTTGTAACATTACTAATTTTTATATATCCCTGTTTGCTCCTAAAAGGGTGTTTCTTAAAACAAAAAACACGATTCCTAAATATATAAAATTACTGACAAATAGAGCCATTACAACCCCTTCAGTACCAAATGAACTCAAAAAGTATCTGCCAAAAATATAATACATAACCAACCCTAAAAGTTGTGTAGAAACAAAATATTTAATTTGTTTTTTAGCTAAAAACTGGTAGGACAAGACATTGGCAATAAAGCGAACAAAATCTCCTGCTAATTGCCATTTAAACAAAATAGCCATGCCCAAAAAGGCTTCTGTAAAAATGAGTTCGATTAGCATATGTCTCAAGAGGTATACTAAAATCATTCCTACAAAAACAAGTGGAACTAATGATTTATAAATTTTCTTTAGTTCTGTTCTAAACTCAAATGAGGTATTAATAGTTGCGTACTTAGGTAAAATATAGAGAGAGAAAATTGCAATTAAAAATTGCATGTAAATTTTAGAAATTGAACTCATAGCTGTCCATGAGCCAGCTTCAGCTTCACTAATTTTATCTAAAATCAATGTTCTTAAATCAATTTCAACATAATTTGAGAGTACTGTTGCTGCAAAAGACATGACCGTAAACCCTAAAAGCTGCTTTAAAAAAGGAATTTTAAAAGTTATTGATTTAAAATCAACATAGTCTTTTAATAGTTTTCCAAAGACAATAATTAGAACCGTAAACTGAATAATCGGAGTCAATGCAATGGCAATTAATACGCCTTTTAAGGTATAAAAGTAAAGACTGACAAGCAATAAAACTGCTGCTAGAAAATGAGAAATAAACTCAATTTTAGTATGCTTTTTATAGTCTGAAATACCATTTATAACCCCACTAAAAATTCGATTCATCGAAATAAAAGGAACCGCAACAGCCATCACTTTGAAAACAACTACATACGCATCTGAAAGAAATAATTTATTAGAAAAATAGGAGGCCCAAAAAAATAGTATGAAGAATAATACGACACTCGCAGTTAAACTAAAAACATATAAGGTTGAAAATAATTTAAGTAAGTTTTTTTGATCGGACTTATATTCTGATACATACTTCACAACCCCGTTAAAGGTCCCAAGAGATGTAAGACTCATAAGCATAGATGAGATGTTTCGCAACTGCCCTACTTTGGCAATCCCTGCTTGACCTGTGTACTGTGCTAATAAATTTTGAACGACCAACGAAATCATAAGGCGCGCTCCCACAACCAAAGAATTGAGTGAGGTGATCTTTAGAATTAAACTATTACGTATGAATTTAGGTAACTTCACATTGGCTCATTAGAACTATTAATATAACACACCATAACTAACATTGAATATTAGCTAAGCTAATTAGGCCCACTAAATTCTTATATGACAAGTTAGTTAATCGTGTGAAAATACTAATTTTTCTTCAAAAACAGGTAATATATATTAATTCCCATGATAGATGCATTGGAAATAATAATGGGCCAAGAGGTTGCTAACATAAAACCATAGGCGACAAACAACGCACACGCAACCGTGTTGAGCTTTCGCAAGCGTCTGATATCTTTCATCAAAAAAGAGATCAACAACAACAGCATTGCTAAATACCCTACGATTTCAGTCGCATGTGTTTCTATGAAACTCATTATATGATTTTGTTACGTTTACGGTCAACTTCCGTAAGGTATATTTTACGTAACCTTAAAGACTTTGGCGTTACTTCAACATACTCATCTTTCTGAATGTATTCTAAAGCTTCTTCTAAAGAGAACTTAATTGCCGGAACAATTTTCGCTTTATCATCTGCACCAGAACTACGTACATTACTTAACTTTTTCGTTTTTGTAATATTAATCGCCATATCGTCCCCACGAGAATTTTCGCCGATCACTTGACCTTCGTAAATACTTTCGCCTGGATCTACAAAAAACTTACCTCTGTCTTGTAATTTATCAATAGAATAAGGAATCGCTTGTCCTAATTCCATAGAA